>Ga0182018_10001359_pt1 | contig 28012 bp, 18 predicted proteins | sample 812P2MmetaG_FD_120490 | JGI IMG/M metagenome (GOLD analysis project Ga0182018, IMG submission 120490) | Permafrost microbial communities from Stordalen Mire, Sweden - 812P2M metaG | ecosystem: Environmental > Terrestrial > Soil > Wetlands > Permafrost | place: Sweden: Stordalen | collected...
ACGATGCGTCCCACCAGTGCGGTGGTCTTGCCGGTTCCGGCGGAAGCTTCCACCACCCAGCTTCGGTCGAGGCTATCGGCGTATGCGGCGATGTTCACCGCCATGTGCGGAGCTCCTTCAGCGGCTTCAGTTCCGGCTGCGATTTTTCGCCCACGCGCTCCTCTTCATAAGGACCGCACACCGGCAGATATTCGCACCGTTTGCATCCGTCTTTGCGCGGCGCCGCCGGCAGGAAGCCATTGCGCATGGCGTCGTCGATGACGCGCAGCACTTGCACGGCACGCTGCCGAGCCCAATCGTTGAGCGGCACATCCACTGCCGTATAATTTTGCGCGATGGTGGAATAGTAAAGCCGCCCGAATGCCACCGGTTCGCCGAGAATCTTCTCCGCAGCCAGAGCATAGAGCGCCGGCTGCAGCACCTCGCCGTTGCCCACCAATTCGGGACGCGGATCGGGTACGCGGCCGGTCTTGTGGTCGACCACCCGCAACAGGCCGCTCGCATGCCGCTCCACCAGGTCGATCGATCCCCGCAGACGGAAGCCGCCGTCGATCTCCACCGGCTCTTTGCGGCTGCGCGGGTCGCGGCCCACGGGATCGTTCAGTCCAAAGCTGAGCTCGTAGAATTGCGGTGTCCAATCCGGCTCGAGCGCAGCTCTCTGCTGGAGCCAGCCGCGCAGGTCGGCGCGGATTGCCTGCGTCTCCGCATGCCAGATCTGCGGAATCGCCGGCGCCAGGTCCGCTTCGAAGCGCCGGGCCACCTGCTGCAAGACGGCGTCCAGCCGATCGAGCGCGACGCCGAGGTTGTCGCCAGTGACGGGCAGACACGCCCTCGCCGCTAGATCGCCGAGCAGTTCAAATTGCACCGCGTGGTAAATCTCGCCGCGCGTGGCCGGGTCCATGCGCTGGATGCCGGCCGGCGATTCGGCGGCGCGCAGTCCGTGAATGCCGCGCAACGCGAAGCGATAGGGACAACGGGCGTATTGCTGCACCACCGATGGCGACCACGCGCGCTGGGAGAGCAGATAGGGCGTCAGCGCGTCGCTGCCGATCTCTTCCACTACGAGGCCGTCGGCGGCCTTCCACGGTTTGTGCCAGCGCGTCCAGCGAGCGCGCAGCGACGGCACCGAGCGGCCCGGCAGACTCTTCAAGTACTGGCCGGAACCCGGGGCGAGCGGGGCCGGCGTCGCGAGATCGAACTCCGCATCGTCGATCGCGGCGGCGGCGTCCGCCGGACCGGGCCAGCCGATGCGCGTCTGGGTGGCCGATCGCGCGCGCGACTCGAATTCGCGGACCGCCATTTCCCGCCCGCCCGCCGCGCGATGCGCCGCAAACGCGTAGAATGACGGCACACGCTCGCGCCCGGTGAGCAGGTCGAGTCGCGAGAACGAGAGGTGCAAGCGCTCCGAAGCGCAGGCGGCTGCGATGCCTAATAGCTCCGTATCTTCGGCGCGCAGTTCGATTCCCAGTTGGCGCCGTTGCGGCTCGAGCAGCAGCGGATCTTCCGCCGGCGGACGCGGAAACAGACCTTCATTCACGCCCGGGACGAAGACGCGGCGGAACGTCAGGCCGCGGGCCTCTTCCACCGCACCCAGCCAGACCTTGCCGAATCGCGATTCCTTGGGCGCGGCCGAAAGCGAATTCAGCCGCGGACCCAGCACCAGCAGGACTTCGCCCAACGACACCGGGCCGATCTCCGACATCGGCTCCAGATCTTCCAGCAGCTCGAGGACGCTTTCCGGCTCTCGCAATGCGAACTCCGCCAGTTCGGCAAGCGACGCGATCCATTCGCCCCACAGGGCACGCGTGGGAAGCGCCGCCAGGCGGGCAACTGCAGGCAACGCCAGGCGCGTGAGATTTTCCAAAGCTTCGATGCGCTGCTCGATCGACGCGCGCTCCGCTTCACCCTCCTCGGCGGCATGGCGCCGATGCAACTCCTCACGCAACCCCGCGAGTCGCGTTTCCCAGCGCGAGATGCCGCCGATCACCGCCGCATCCACCAGCAGCCGCTCCCAACGCGCGGGCGTGGCAGGCTCCTCATCCTGGGGCGCCTGGCCCAGCGAGAGGTACTCGGCGAAGCGCGAAGCGGAGAGCCCTTCATCGGCACAATGGAGCAGCGCGAGCAGACTGCGCCCGGCCACATCGGGCCGGCGGGTGCCGAGCGTGCACGACGCGGGGATTCCCGCGCGGAGCAGCGCTTCGAGGATGAGCGGCTGGTGGCGTTCGGGAGAGCGCAGCAGGATGGCGATCTGGTCGAACGGCACGCCCTCCGCGGCCGCCGCGTGAATGGCGCGGGCGATCTCCACGCACTCCAACGCTTCGCCGGATGTGGAGAGGATCACCACACTGCCATCCTCTTCGCGCACCGGGACCGCATCGCTCGAAAAGAGATATCGCTGCAACGATTCCAGAGAAGACGCGGGCGGGGCGCTATCCGGAGCGAGACGCAAATCCAGGGGGATTCGCGCCGCGCCCAACACGGAGGCGAGCAGTTCACGCTCGAGAAGCGTGCGCGGCACCAGATCGAGCGCCACGACGGCCGTTTGGCGCAGGCTGTTGTAGCTGGCGGAAAAGGCGTCGCGGGCCAGATCGACGCGCGCCGCATGGTCGGCCGAGCGGCGGTCGGAAAGCTCGCGCGTGTAGGCTTCGAGAAGGCATGCGAGGTCGGGACCCGATTCGCCGCAGGCGCGTAGACGCTCGGGTTCCAAGGCGTTGAGACGCAGCTCTTCGAAAGTCGCCGTCAAGGCGCGGGGAAAGCCGGGAAAGCCGGCCACCGGCCGCAAGTAGGTGAGCTCGTCGCGACGGAGAGCCTCGGCGGTGACGCGCGCCGCCAGCGCTTCGCGCACGAATCGGCCCACGGGAACGAGTCCCCGGCGATTCAGCTCCGGGGCGGAAAGTTCGATCACGAACTCCCGAAAGGCGAAGCGGCGCACGTTGAGCAGGGCGCCGCCACAAGCCTCCAACGCCACCTCTTCTGCCGCCGCGCGGACGGGCGCCAGCACCAGGACAGGCCCCACGGCGGAGAACTGCGAGACGAAGTCCACGGCGCGACGGCGCAACTGAGCGTAAGATCCCGCGTTGACCATGGGGGGAGTCCGGTCCCCTATTATCCGCCATAGCGGGTACGGCGCGAGGGGAAGCGAGTGTCGCGGGGTGCTTAACCGTTTTGGGGGCTCAGCGCGAAAACGGCCATTCTGAAGGCTCGGTTCGGCTTCCCGACGGTAAATCCTTCGGAAACGGATTGTTGATTCTAGGCACCTTCTGATCCGCACCCGCCTAAAGGATCGGTGCCCCCAGAAGGGTTTTAGCGACTGCCCCCAAAACGGTTAAGCACCCGTGTCGCAATGTCGCGCGACGCGCTGTCGATGGCGTACAGCGCGGCAGTTGCTGGTTTTTCGTGGATCGCCATCAGTCGGTTGGGCGGCTTATTGCGACCGGTTGCGGAGCGATTATTCCTGGACGCGGTGGGCGCTGGCGCTGGCCGCCGCCAACTTCATCTGGCGAATCTGCTGCAGCAGCCCCCCAAGATCCGGATATGCCGTTCGCTGGGTCGCGTGTAGCGCAACGGCTTCCTCCCCCAACGTCTCGGCTTCGTCGAATTGGCCTGAGAGCGCCAATACCATGGCCGCATCCATGCGGGTCTGCGAGCGGTGCCAGTCGTTGTTCGGCGTCGCCAGCAGGTCGGCAATGGTAATGGCCTTGCGGAACAGAGGCAGGGCGCGGGCGTAGTCGCCAGCGGTCTGATACACACGAGCCGCAGTTTGCAGATCGCCCAAATAAGGCTCGCTGGTGTTGCCGCTCAGCGACTCCTGCAACTCCAGTAGTTGCCTCGCCGATTCGTTGGCCTGCGGCCATTGAGACTGAACGCGCTCAAAATCGATCGTCATTCGCAACGGCTCCACGAGGCTGGCGCTATCCGGACCGTTGGCATCCGTCAGGACCCGGCGATACTGTTCGATGGCGGCCGGCACTTCGCCCAATCGTTCCGGCTGGTTCCGCAAGAAATCCACATGCCTCTGTGTCACCGCGATGAGCGGCTGCATGTTGCCCGCCTTCCGGAATTCCGCCACCGTGAACAGGCGCTGGAAGAGATGTTCGGCTTTGGCCGTTTCGTGGTTCGCCGCCAGCACGGACGCGATTTGGGGTACGCTCCATTCGACCTGCTGCCCATCAACGGCCTGCGCGGCGGTATCGAGGACATCCATAACCAGGCGGTACGCGTCCGGCAAGCGGCGCTCGTTGGCCGCGGTTTGAGCCTCCTGCAGCTTTTCCGCGATACGGATCTGTCCGACAGGAGGCGGTTGCGGCGGCTGCATGGCTTGCGCCGCCTGCTGGTACTCATCGGCGCTCTTGGAGTCTCCGGTCCTCCGCGCAACGTTGGCGAGGTTGAAAAGAAAGTTGATTCTCTGATTCGAATCCAGACTCGGATGGTTTGAAAGATACTCTTTCAGCAGACTTTCGCCTTGCGCGCCACGCTTGGTCTCCGCCAGATACTGCGCGTACGCGCCCAGCATCTGAGCTTCCTGCGGCTGGCCGCTATTTTGCTGCAGCAGTTGCTGGTAGACCTGGTCTGCCTGATCGAGCATCCCCGCGCTGCGCAGATATCCCGCCAGATTCTGACGCATCCAGGAATATTGGCCGATTACGCCGGGGTTTTCCAAAGGTTGCACGGCCGCGATGGCTTCTTGCATAACAGCCACGGCATCGGTGAAGTGCTGCTGGCCCGCGGCAAGGGCCGCCAGCGCTTGCCAGGCGTTGGCTTTGGCTTGCGGATCCGCGGATTGTTCCGCCAGTCTCCGGTAGATGGCGGCGGCTTCCGCAAGCTGCCCGCGCTGCTCGTAGAATCGCGCCAGCGCCCATTCGTCGTTCGCGGCGAGCGCGCGGATTTTCACGGCGATAGCCGCCACGGCATCCGGCCGGCCGAGTTGCTGATAGAGGTCCGCCAGGCGCATGTAGGCATTCACGGGAGCAGCGGAATAACTTCCGTTCATGGCGCCGCTAATAAAGACTCCACTGCGAATCGATGTGACGGCTTGCGCGGTGGGCGGCGGAGGCGCGGCCCCCTGCGCAGCCGCGGCCCGTTCCAGATATCCCACGGCGCTGAGCAGGTTGCCGTCCTGCCGCCAGGATTCCCCCAGCGCACTCAGCATGGCGATGTGTGACGGATGCGATTCTCCCAGCGGAGCGGTGCGAGCGAGGGCTTCCTGTAGAATCGCCCGCGCTTGGGCGTTCATACTCGCATTCTGGTAGAGTTGCGCCACCTGCTGCGCCCAGCCGGCGAAGCGCGGCGAATCGGGCGGCACGCGCTGCAGCAGGGCGCGCGCCTGCTCCCGCGCGGCGGCGGCTTCCTGGAAATGGGCGTTATCCGCCTGGTAGACCGCCTGGATGGCCTTGTCCAAGGGATCTTGCCGCGGCGCGGGTTGCGCCAGTGCGGCTGACGAACAGACCAGAAGCAGGCACAAGCGATGCATGTTGCTGTAGACACCGGAAGAGCCGGTCGAGTTCCGCATAAGAGCAGTCCTTCTCTGCGTCAGACGCTCCTTGCAGGTGAATGGCCGGAGCGAAACCCGTGGTTTTCGGGGACGGGCGATGCGAAAACCGTGTTTGGCGGCCTACTCCTGTGTCTGTTTGGCGACTGGGTTTGGGGTGCGCGACATTAATGGAGCGGTCGACGCAACCTGATTCTTGACGTGGCTGGAACTGCGGAAACAAAGGCCCACCGGAGAGGCCAATCTCGCGGTCGTCGCAGGCTCGGTGCGCCGGAAGGGCTGCCAGCCGGTGTTGCGTACTACGTATGCTGGGAACCCAGCCGTTTTGTTGGGGACCCGAGGGGCTTTCCACATGCTTGTCGCGCACCCCTGGGTTTGCGGAACACACACGTGTTCAATCGCTTCCGATATACTGTAACAATACGGTTCTAAGGAGGGTGACTTGGTCGATCACCGGATCGCGGCCGGAGCCATGGCGCTCTGTGCGACGCACATTCTGCTGGCGCAAACCGCGCCGGCCGTCGATTTCCAGCGGGAAATCCGCCCCATCCTCTCCGACAACTGCTTCCAGTGCCACGGCCCCGATAGCGCCGCGCGCCAGGCTGGCCTGCGCCTCGACCGGCGGGAGTCGGCCCTGGAGGCCCGCCCCGCCGGCGCCCCCATCGTGCCCGGCAAATCCGCCGCCAGCCTGCTCTACCAGCGCGTCAGCGACCCCAACCCGGACTCCCGCATGCCTCCGGCCGACTCGCGCAAGAGTCTGACACCCGCGCAGATCGCGACCCTCAAACGCTGGATCGACTCCGGCGCTCCGTGGAAGGAACACTGGGCCTTTCAGACGCCCGTAAAGCCCAAACCGCCCGCCGTCCGGAATGCCGCCTGGGTCCGCAATCCTATCGACAGCTTCATCCTGGCGAAGCTGGAAGAAAAGGGCATCTCGCCCGCCCCCACCGAGGAGCGCCGCGCCCTGATCCGCCGCGTCTCGCTCGACACCACCGGCCTTCCGCCCAAGCCCGCCGAAGTGGAAACCTTCCTGCAGGACACCGCCCCCAATGCTTACGAGCGCATGGTGGACCGCTACCTGGCATCTCCCCACTACGGCGAGCATCGCGCCCGCTACTGGCTGGATGCCGCCCGCTACGGCGACACCAACGGCATCCACTTCGACAATTACCGCGACATCTGGCCCTTCCGCGATTGGGTGATTTCCGCTTTCAACCGCAACCTCCCGTTCGACCAGTTCACCATCGAACAACTGGCCGGCGACCTGCTCCCCAACGCTACTCTCGATCAGCGAATCGCCACCGGCTTCCTGCGGTGCGGCGTCACCACCAACGAAGCCGGCATCATCGAAGACGAGTACGCCGAGATCTATGCCAAAGACCGCGCCGACACCGTGGGCGCCGTTTGGATGGGCATGACCGTGGGCTGCGCCACTTGCCACGACCACAAATTCGACCCCATCTTGCAGAAGGATTTCTACGCGCTGGGCGCCTTCTTCCGCAACGGCACGCAGAAAATCATGGACGGCAACCTCTCCGACATGCCGCCGATCCTGTTCGTTCCGCGCGCTTCCGACCGGCCTGCCTGGGAGCAGAAGAGCGCACGGCTCGCGGTGGTCCACGCGGAGATGGAGAAGACTCGCACATCCGCCACCGCGCCTTTCGAGCAGTGGCTCGCCGAGCGCGTTCCCGAACCCCAGGCGCAACCGCTCGAAGCCGCGGAAGACGCCTTCGCGGCCGATCTGGCGAAGCCCGTTCTGTTCGAAGCGTCAGGCGGCAACACGACGGGCGGCCAAACTCTCGACAAGAGCCCCAAGGCCCAGGCCGAGAAGCCTTTCTCCATCAGTATTCGCTTCCTGTATCCGGAGGCGGACCGTAACTATACCATCGCCGGGCAGCAGAACTCGAAGGACCGCAACCGCGGGTGGGTGGCCGACATCAACTCCCGCCAGGTCGGCTTCCGGCTGATTGGAGACAACGGGGCAGCCATCGAAGCCCGCGCCGCCGATCCCAGCCGGCTTCAGCCCGGAACCTGGAACCAACTCGTCGCCACCTACGACGGCTCGCGCAACCAATCCGGCATGATGCTGTATCTCAACGGCCGCCCTTTGGTCCTGGCGGGATTGGGGGCGCGCAGCGGCCGCCTCAACGGCTCCATCGAAACCGAAGAAGAGATCGTCCTGGGCCGATCGCTCAAAGGCGGCGCGGTCTCCGAATTCCATCTCGTCCACCGCGTCCTCAGTGAAGCCGAAGCCGGCCTGCTGAGCGTCTGGCCCGATACCGCCGCTGCCTTGGCCTATCCCACCGCCGCGCTCACGCCGGCCGCGCGCGGAAACCTGCTCGATTGGTTCCTCGCCCGCCGCTTCGAACCGTATCGCAAGCTGGCCGCCGAACAGCACCGCCTCAATCTCGACCTGCGCGAAATCGCCGGCCGCGGCTCCGCCACTTTGGTGATGGAAGAGCGCGCCGACCAGAAACCGTTCGCCTTCACGCTGTACCGCGGCGCCTACGATCAGAAACGCGACCGCGTGGAAGCCAACACGCCCGTCGTCCTGCCTCCCATGGCCTCTAGCTTGCCGCGCAACCGCCTGGGCTTTTCCCGCTGGCTCTTCACCGATGACCAGCCGCTCACCGCCCGGGTGGCCGTCAACCGCATGTGGCAGGAGATTTTCGGCGTGGGCATCGTCAAGACGGCCGACGATTTCGGCAGCCAGGGCGAACCGCCGTCGCACCCCCAACTGCTCGATTGGCTGGCGGTGGATTTCCGCGAAAGCGGTTGGGACGTGAAGCGCTTCTATCGCCAGGTGCTGAATTCCGCCGCCTACCGGCAAATGGCCCTGGCCACGCCCGACAAACTCGCCAAAGACCCCGAGAATCGCCTCCTCAGCCGCGGACCGCGTTTCCGCATGGATGCCGAAATGCTCCGCGACTACGCGCTGGCTGCCAGCGGATTGCTCGCCCCGCAGACCGGCGGCCCCAGCGTCAAGCCCTACCAGCCCGAGGGACTTTGGGAAGCCGTGGCCATGGACGGATCCAACACGCGCTTCTACAAACAAGACAGTGGCAGCGGCCTCTACCGCCGATCCCTTTACACCTTGTGGAAGCGCGCCGCGCCGCCTGCCTCCATGGACGTGTTCAATGCCCCCACGCGCGAATCCTGCACGGTGCGGCGCGAACGCACCAACACGCCGCTGCAGGCGCTCGCCACCATGAACGACGTGCAGTTCGTGGAAGCCGCCCGATCGCTCGCCGGGACCGCCATGGAAAATGCCAACGGCTTCGACGCCCGCCTGGACTACATCTCCGCCCGCGTGCTGGCGCGTCCCCTGGCCGCCAACGAGCGCCTCATCGCCCACCGCGCCTACACCGATTTCGAACACTACTACAGCGCCCACCCCGAGGACGCCCGCAAGTTCCTGGACGATGGCGAACGCAAGCCCGACCCCTCGCTCGCGCCCTCCGAACATGCCGCCCTCAGCATGCTCACCAGCCAACTGTTCAATCTCGACGAGGTCCTCAACAAATGAGCGATCGCAGATCCATCCTGCTGCCGGACGACGACGGCCACTATAGCCCCGAAGCGTTGCAACTCGACCGCGAATCGCGGCGCGCCTCCGCGCCTGGCAGTCACGCGCTCGATCCGCTGGCGCGGGAAATGGCCGTCGAGGAAACCCGCCGCCGCTTCTTCTCGCGGGCCGCGCAAGGTATCGGCGCGCTGGCGCTGGCGTCCCTGCTGCCGCAAAAGGCGCGCGCCGCGGAGACGGTGGGCGGCGTGCCCGGCCTGCCGCACTTTGCGCCCAAGGCCAAACGCTGCATCTATCTTCACCTGGTGGGCGCGCCCCCGCAGATGGAGACCTTCGACTATAAGCCGAAGATGACGGAGTTGTTCGACAAGGAACTCCCCGAATCGATCCGCAACGGCCAGCGCCTCACCACCATGACCAGCGGCCAGACCCGTTTCCCCATCGCGCCCTCGGTCTTCAAGTTTGCCCAGTATGGCAAGTCCGGCGCCTGGGTCTCCGAACTGCTGCCGTACACCGGGCGCATGGCGGACGATATCGCCATCGTACGCTCCATGCATACCGAGGCCATCAATCACGAGCCCGGCATCACGTTCTTCCAAACGGGCCAACTGGTGGCCGGGCGCCCCTGCATCGGCTCCTGGCTCAGCTACGGCTTGGGCAGCATGAACGAGAATCTGCCCACCTTCGTGGTGCTGCAGGCCAAACACAATCATCCCAAGGCCAACGTGCAGGCCATCTCCGCGCGCCTGTGGAGCGCCGGCTTCCTCTCCGGCCAGTATGCCGGCGTGAGCCTGCGCAGCGCGGGCGACCCCGTGCTCTTCATCAACAACCCGGAAGGCGTGCCCACGGAAGTGCGCCGCCGCATGCTGGATTCCCTTTCCGAAATGAACCGCCTGCAACTGGCGCGCCTGGGCGACCCCGAGACGCGCACCCGCATCGCCCAATACGAAATGGCGTTCCGCATGCAAGCCTCCGTGCCCGAACTGACCGACACCAGCAAGGAGCCCGCCAGCACCTGGAGCCTCTACGGCGAGGACGCGCGCAACCCGGCATCTTTCGCCCAGACCTGCCTGATGGCGCGCCGGATGGCCGAGCGCGGCGTGCGTTTCGTCCAGGTTTACCATCGCGGCTGGGACGTCCACGGCGACCTGCCCGAGGTTCTGGCCAGCCAGTGCAAGGAAATCGACCAGGCCTGTTGGGCTTTGGTACAGGATCTCAAACAGCGCTCCATGTTGGACGATACGCTGGTGATTCTGGCGGGCGAATTCGGCCGCACGATCTATTGCCAGGGCAAACTCACCCATACCGACTACGGCCGCGATCACCATCCGCGCTGCTTCTCGCTATGGATGGCCGGCGGCGGGATCAAAGGCGGGGTGGTGCATGGCGAGACGGACGATTTCAGCTATAACATCGTCCGCGATCCGGTGCACGTGCGCGATTTCCAGGCCACCGTCCTGCACCAGTTCGGCATCGACCACGAGCGGTTCACGTACAAATACCAGGGGCTCGACATGCGCCTCACCGGGGTGGAGAAGGCCGAAGTGGTGAAGGCGCTGCTCGCCTGAAGCACTTTTCCAAGCGGTGCAGCTCCCTTGCAAACCGTGTCTTATCATACGCGGTGCTACCGTAGCTAGCTACCGATTTTTCCTGTTTGATACGGCTATGATAGGTGGTCGGCACCGAGTCGGCAGCCCAGCAGTTCCCTCAGGAAAATGTTCGCTCACGCACAGGAGAATCTACACCATGAGACTCGCCACCGTTCTAGGAGTTCTATTGTGTCTGACCGCGGCCTCGGCGCCGGCGCTGGCACAGGTTACGCTGGGCATCAGCACTCAAACTGTCACCCTGACCGGCATCGGAGGCAACGCCGCCGGTGACGGCCAAAGCGTCGTGACGTGGGGCTCTTGCGTGTACAACGGAACGAATACGGTGTGCACCGTGTCGGGCCCGTTCACCGGTCTCGCGAGTGGAGGCACGTACAACTATGTGCTCACTTACCCAGGTAACGGCCCGTCCCCGCTCACCGCCATTTCCGACACCCCCGGAGATAACTTTACGTATTTCAGCCTGAGCAGCGGCTCTTTCGTGACGAGTCTCACCGAAACCAGCGGCGCTACCTACAGGTTTTACGATCTGAATTTCAGCTACAATTTCGTGACGGGCAGTTACACTTGCACGCCGGCAAGTACCGGCTGCAGTGTGGGACAGATAGGGCTCACTCCAGGCGCCACCATTACCGGGCCCGTCAACGGCACGATGACCACGGCTCCCGTGATCCGAACCTCCTTGGGCGTCATCAGCGCTGGAGCCTTTGGAGGATTCCCTTCCATCGCGCCCGCCACCTGGGTGGAGATCTACGGCTTGAATCTTTCCACCACCCTCAGCCAGACATGGGCGAGCGCCGATTTCACTGGTAGCCAGGCGCCCACCGCGCTGGGGGGCACCACGGTGACGATTGGCGGACAGCCGGCGTTTATCGATTACGTCAGCCCGGGCCAAGTCAATGCCCAGGTGCCTTCCGGTGTCGCGGCCGGCCTACAGCCGGTGGTAGTCATGACAGCCGGCGGAACCAGCACCGCATATCTCATCCAGGTCAACCCCACGCAGCCGGGTTTCCTGGCGCCGCCATCGTTCATTCTGAATGGCGGCCAATATGTCGTCGCGCTCTTTTCGGGTACGCTCACCTACGTTCTTCCCGTCCCGCTGGCAGGCGTGCAGACGCTGCGGGCAAAGCCCGGCGACAACATCACGCTGTACGGGATAGGCTTCGGGCCGGTGACGCCGAATATTCCCGCCGGCCAGATCGTCTCGCAAAATAACGCGCTCCAGTCGTTCCAGGTCTACTTCAATGGAACCCCAGCCACGGTGACTTATGCGGGGCTGGCGCCTAACTATGTGGGGCTCTATCAGTTCAACGTTGTGGTGCCCAACGTCGCCGCCAGCGACACCGTCCCGTTCACCTTTTCGTTGAACGGGACCGCCAGCACGCAGAATATGTTGATCGCCATCCAGAATTGAGCGTAGCGGCGGGCGCGACGCCAGTGCAGCGAAACCGCGGCGGCCCGTACCATTGCCGGGCGCACTGAGATATGCGGGCTGGACTGACTGGGCGATGCGGATTACTTGCGCACTGCCCGCCACGCCATGATCAACAGAAAGCCTCCAAAGGCCAGCATGGGAAGTCCTGAGTAAAGATTGACGTTGGTCTCCGTCAACGGCGCGCGCAAATCCGGCGCAAAAAGACCCATCCCTACCAGGATGGCGCCGAGTATCACGAAAAACCAGCCCGAAGGCACTCTGAGATCCAGCATATTATGCGAACCAAATGTTCAATAAAATCACCAGGACCGACACGCAGATGGCCAGCGGAGCGGGGCGCTGCCACCACTTGGCGCCTTCGTCATGCCGGATCTTCGTGAGGCCGTACACTAAACCTTCCAGTTCCTTTTCGGGACGCGGGGCGGTCATCAGGCTCACCACGACGGTCACCAGGAAGCACGCGCTAAAAGCGAAAATCGCGATCCAGAAATTCTGCGCCATCACCGAGGGGAAGGTGTAGACGGTGCCGAATATGCCGCCCTTCCCTTCGGCCACCGTGAGCCCCCAGGTGAGCGATGCGGCCACCGTGCCGCTCACCATCCCGGAAAATGCGCCGTTTGCCGTGCTCCGCTTCCAGAACATGCCCAGCAGGAAGGTCGCGAACAAAGGAGCGTTCACGAAGCCGAACACAAACTGCAGCAGGTCCATGATGTTGTTGTAGGATCGCGCCACATACGCGGCCCCGATTGAGAGCGCTACGCCGACAATGGTGGTCATTCGGCCGACCATCAGATAGTGACTGTCCGGCGCGCTCTTGCGGATGTAGCTCTGGTAGATGTCGTAGGTGAACACGGTGTTGAATGCCGTGACGTTGCCCGCCATCCCCGACATGAACGACGCCATCAATCCGGTGAGCCCCACGCCCAGCAGGCCGGCCGGATAGAAGCGGGCCATCAAAGTAGTCAGCACCTGGTCGTAGTCCTTGACGGTGCCGCCGGCTTTGAGCGGCAGGTCGTAGAGATGGGCGCCATCGGGTCCCACCATTTTCGCCAGCGCCACGGCCGCGATACCGGGCAGAATCACGATGAACGGCAGGAACATTTTGGGAATCGCCCCGAGCAGCGGAGTGCGGCGCGCGGCGGACATGGAATCTGCCGCCATGGCCCGCTGCACCACCAGGAAGTTGGTGCACCAATAGCCAAAGCTCAGCACGAATCCCAGCCCCGCCACCATGCCGAACAGTTCCACCCCCATGGGATTCTGGCTGGCGCTCCCCATGTAATGCCAGGAGTGCGTCATGTTGGAGGGCAGGCGCGAGACGATGCCCTGCCATCCGCCCGCCTTGGCGCAGGCGAGAATCGCCAGCGGCGCGAAGCCAGCCACAATCAGGAAGAATTGCAGCACTTCATTATAGATGGCGCTGGTGAGTCCGCCCAGATAGGTATAGGCGAGCACGATGGCCGCCGACGCCAGCACGCACACGTTGAAGTCCCAATTCAGTACCAGGTGCAACAGCAGGCCCAGGGCATACATGGAGATGCCCGAAGAGAAAACCGTCATCACCGCGAAGGTGATGGCGTTGTACCCGCGCGTCTTCTCGTCGAAGCGCATCTTCAGAAATTCGGGAACGGAGCGGGCCTTGCTTCCGTAATAAAAGGGCATCATGAAGATGCCCATGAAGAGCATGGCGGGAATGGCGCCCACCCAATAAAAGTGGGCGGTCATGATGCCATACTTGGCGCCGGAAGCGGCCATGCCGATCAGTTCCTGTGCGCCTAGATTGGCCGCGATGAATGCCAGGCTCGTGATCCAAACCGGGACGGAGCGCCCGGAAAGCAAAAAATCACCACTGGTGGAAACCTTCTTGCGCAGCATCCATCCGATGCCGATCACAAATGCGAAGTAGGTAGCCAGAATTACGTAGTCGACGGCAGCGAGCTTCAACTGGGGGCTCCTCCATTTCTACGAGTTTCAGATCGGAAACAAGAGTCTAGCACAGCGTGTCATTATGCCGCTGTCGGATTTTCGCAGGGCTCCCGGAGTCCATTGGCCTCCATGGTGAGATAGCGGCGGGTCAGCGTACCGGTCAGGCGAGCGAACAAGGGCCGAGGAGGCCCGAAAATTCAATCGACACCGAGGCTCGACTCCCCTGCCCGTTGGCTTCCAACTGGCGCCGGCCGGTCACGCATGGGCCCGGACCGCGGCTCACCCAGGTGAAGCACATTCTTCTGTCGTCGAGTTCGGTGACTACCCAGACTGCCGGAACCGGTTAAGGCTGGCGGACGCGCGTCCGGCTTCCTATGGCAAGGGGTCCACTATCCAACCGGCGGACGCTGGTCATTGACGGCGTCCACGCGGGCCAGCGCTCGACATCGATCAGTACCGTCCAGGTCCAGACCAGTTGGGGCGATACTTGAATCTCCACGGCCGCATGAAAGTCTTTCACCTAGCCGGATTTCTCATCGCAAATTCGGGGACCGGCTACAAAACTCCGAAACTCCGCTCTGCTCACCGATTTGCATTGCGGGGTTTGTGGCAGGTTCCCGAAAAACGCCTACAGACTGTTCCCGCCGCCAAGCTACCGCGAGTCGTCTATTCCGCTTGGTCTCTGTCCGTTACCGTTAACGCGGTCTCTCAACGGACTGGTTCGATGAAAAATCCGGTCTAGTGACCCGGTTTCTCCAGCGGGGGGGCCGACGCGTGGTAATCGCGCTCGACTCGGGAGGCGTAGTCGTCCAGCAGCTCGCGGACGCGCGCGGGATTGTGGGATCGAACGATCAGGCCGACATGGTGCGGCATCGCCATGCGCCAGACGATTTCGGGATCGGCGAAAGGCGTGGTGTCGGGATGTTCCTGGCGTGACAGCGACACCAACAGGCCGGCGTATTCCTCGCGCGGCACGGGCGGCGCGTAGGGCGCCTTGCCCCCGGCCAGTTCCACCTTGGCCCATTCCGCCCAAAGGTTGATGCCGGTGGCGGCCTCCACCAGATCGGCGATGTGAGCGCCGCCTACTCGCGCGGAGGTTTCGAGAAAGTACACCCGCCCGTCTTCGCGCCCGACGATGTATTCGGTGTGCGACACCCCGCGCAGCAGACCCAGGCCGGCCAACACGCGCTGGTTCTCTTCCCGAAGCCGGCATGCGATTTCCGAGTCGCGTTCCAGAATGCGCGTGGTGAAGATGCCGCCGCCCTGCGCCACTTCGAGCGGCGGGGTGCCGTAGGCGCTGGCGATCGCGAAGAGGATCTCGCGCTCGTAGACGATGGTATCGACATGGAAGATGTCGCCGGGGACGAACCGCTCCAGCAGGTAGCCGGACTGGCCGTCTCCCAGACTCTCCACAATTCCCCAGAATTCATCGGCGGTATGCACTTTGCGGATGCCGATGGATCCCGCCATCGAACGAGGCTTCAGTACCCACGGCGCGGGCACGCGACGGAGAAACTCCGCCAGTTGGCCATGATTGAGGACGTGGATGAAATCGGGCACGTTCAGCCCAACCTCGGCCGCCTGCATGCGCATGGCAAGCTTGTCGCGAAAGTAGCGGGCGGTGGTTTCGCCCATGCCGGGAATCCGCAGGTACTCGCGAATCATGGCGGCGAGTTCGATGTCGAAATCGTCGAGAGCCACAATGCGGTCGAAAACCCGCGTGCGCGCCAGATAGCAGATGGCGTTGCGCATGTGGAGGGGGTTCCACTGCCCGTCGTCTTCGGGCAAGTAGAAGATCTCGTCGATCGCCTCCATCGGCCACGCGGCTGTGTGCTGGAGGCTCTCCGCCGTCACCAGCACCACCGTCCAGCCCTGGCGTTTGCATTCGCGCAGGAATTCGTGGCCCTTCTCATAGCTGGCCATGCAGAGAATGGTCATGATGCGATGAACCCCACCGATCCCCCCACCCACTCCAGGTCCTTATTATGATCGACACCCATCTGGCTCCCCCGCCCCATCCGCACAATGGTGTTGACGGCCCGCATTTCCTCCAGCCAGATGTACATAATACGCACTTCAATCTTGGCGGCGCCGGCCGGCGTTTCGATCACGGGGACGAAATCGACGCGCTCCTGGAGCAGAAATTGGCTTCGTTTCGCAACCGGGACTGCGGCGAGATCCTGGAGCGTAGGCCCTACGATCACGCCCAGCCCGGCGAACGAGTAGAGCGGCTTGAGCACGTAGCGCTCCGGGTGGTCAACCTGGCCCACGCGATCCAGAAACTGCGCCCGCGGCACCGAGGGATGGTGCAGGTACGGAAGCGAGAACTTGCTCAGGCGGAAGAACCAGTTGGGGTGTCCGGCCCATTCCACCTGCAGATCGTCGCGGAAGTCGAAAGGCAAAGCGAAGGCGCGGCGCTCCAGTTCGTCGACGATCACGCGGTTGTAAATGCGTTCCACGGGAGTCCATTGGCCATCGCGCTCGTACCAGAGGCGATTGCCATCTTTGCGCAGCGCCCGCAAATCCACCGCACGCACCCCGAAGAGCTTCTCCGTGACCAGGAAGTCGCACCAAGTCTTCTGGCGGGTGGGATCGATTTCCAACAGGATCACGTTGGCCGGATCGTGCTCTCCCACAATCGCCCGCCGCAGCAGGCGGTGATATTCCTCCATTTCCAACCCGCCGGGCTGGGCGGAGAGCGACGCGTCGATGCCGTTGCCGTAAGCCTCGCGATAGCATTCGGCCACGACCGGTTGATACGCATATAAGGACGGGAAGCCCTGGATCTCCACCAGCTTAGGCTCCAGGTTGGCATCGAGCCCGAAATCGGCCTGCACGAACAGCGGAAGCGGAGCCTCGTGGGGCACGCGGTAGCGTTCCGGAATCGCGGCCTCGGAATCTCTTAGGTATGCAGCGTCGGCCAACAATTGCTCCACCATCTCGCGGCCGTACCGCGTCATCTTGTCGATCAGCGGCGCGGGAAGAAAGCAGGGCGTTTCGCTGTGGCGGAACTGTGTGGCGACGCCGCTACGCTCCTCGATCAGCGCCAGAAAGCGCCGATATTTTTGCGGCGTCCAAGCCCGATTAAAAGGGAGCCGAAGCGAGGGTATCAAAAAGAAAGGCTCCGCCGCGCATGATTTGCCGGCCATCGATCCAGATATCGAACTGCCTCCCCACCACGTCGATATGGGTGGCGGAGTACCAATCGGCGCCGGTATGGGCGCCATAAGGATTGCCGAAAGCGATGTGGATTCCGGGGATCTTCTCGTCCTGCAGAATATTGCCAATGACGTCGCGAACCCCGATGTTGGTGCCGATGGCGAATTCGCCCACGCGGTCGCTGAATTCGTCGGTGTGGCAGTAGTTCCAGAACTCGCTTTCCAGCGTGCGGTTGGCACAATGCGCCTCGCGCAACCGGCTGTCTTCAACCAGGATGGTCAACGGCGTGGCGCCCAAGTCGCCGTACTTCTCGCAGAGATAGTCGCCCACCACGCCGTCAATGACGAAGGTGCCGTCCACGCGTTCGGGTGTGGTGAAGGTTTCGCCGCCCGGCAGGTTCCCCCACTTGTGCGGACTAATGATGCCGCTGGTTTTGAGCCACTTCAAGTGCGGCGAGAAGCGGGCCACGATGCTGGTGCCGGCGGGGTTGGTGGCGCGGATCTCGCGCGCCGCGCTGGCCATGCGCCAGACCTGCGTGCTGATGCGGTCCACCTCGTTGAAATCGGCGCGCATGCCTTCCAGCATGATACGCCGGTCGATGTTCACCATGTGCGCATGGCGCATCTGGCGGCGGTTCACCACGTCGGTCATCTGCATGCGCGTGCGCAGTTCGTTGGTCTGGGCGCGCACCGCGAAAATGCTCACCTGGCTGCTCTCCATATCGTCGAGCACCTCTCGCGGCATGTCGGTGAGGGGACGCGGCGCCAGGTCTTCCAGGATCCACGCATGAAAGAGGAGCCCCTGGCTTTCGAGTTCCCGCGCCAGTGCCGCGGCGATTTCGCGGCAGGCCCAGTCGGTAATCAGAGTGACCTTCTCTTCGGGGCGAATCCGCAGGCAGTGCACGACGGCGTTGCGGGCGCCCGGCGTCAGTTCTTCGTCGAACAGCAGCGCCAGGAGTTGTTCCCGCCCGTTCACTGCGCCGCTCCCGCGTAGAGGCCGTGTTCGGTCTCGGTAATCATGTAGTCCACCACCTGTTTCAGGTCGTTGGTGGCATGGAAGACGCGCAACTGGCGGTCGGCGCCGCTGCCCTCCGCCAGAATGCGGTCGATGTAGGCGATCTCCTCCTGGCTGCCCAATTCCTCCACGACATCGCCGACGAACTCTAGAATTTCGGCGATTAACTGCCGCACCGGGACTTCCTGCTGCTTGCCGAAATCGATCAGCTTGCCATCCAGTCCGTAACGGGCCGCGCGCCACTTATTCTCCATAATGAGCGACCGGCTGTAGTGGCGGAAGCTCAGGTTCTGCTCGTGCAGCTTATACAGCTTGCCGATCACCGCCTGGCACAATGCCGCGATGGCGATGGTTTCATCCAGGCGCATCGGCATGTCGCAGATGCGGAATTCCAGCGTCGGAAAGTGCGGGTGCGGGCGGATGTCCCACCAGATCTTTTTGGCGTTGTCGATGCAATTGGTGCGGATCAACAGCTCCACGTAGTTGTCGAACTCCGACCGGCTAGTGTACACATCCGGAATGTTGGTGCGCGGAAACTTGTCGAATACCTTGCAACGGTACGAGCGAAGGCCGCTGTCCATGCCCATCCAGAATGGAGAATTGGTAGACAGCGCCAGAATATGCGGCAGGAAATAACGCGCGCCGTTCATGATCTGGATGGCGGTTTCGGGGTCTTCCACACCGATGTGCACGTGCAGGCCGAAGATGAGGTTGGCGCGCGCCACCATCTTCATATCCTCGACGATGGTGTGGTAGCGAGCGTCCGGATAGATCTCCTGGTCAGCCCAGTGCGCGAAGGGGTGGGTACCGGCGGCTGAGAGGCGTAGTCCGTTGGCCCGCGCCAGAGTGACCATCTGCCGGCGGATGTCGAGGATCTCCGCCCTGGCTTCCTGAATATTGCTGCACACCCCGGTGCCAATCTCGACCACCGACTGGTGCATTTCCGGCTTGACGCGCTCCTCCAGCAGGATCCTGCCCTTCCGGATGATCTCGGCACTAATGTGCGACCGCAGATCGCGTGTTTCCGGATCGACCGTCTGATACTCTTCCTCGATCCCGATGTTCAGGCTGGGAGGTGCGGGTACGCTCATTTGCAGCCTCCGGCCAGAAACCGCGCCCAGCGTAATTCAGGCTCTTCCGGCGGGGATAGCGCGCGAGAGACAGCCATTTCGGCCACATGATCCACCACCCATTCGAAATTGTCCGGCCCCACGGAGTCAAGCCCCGCGTCGGGAGCCGGGTTCATGAAGTCGATGGCGTAAGGGATTCCGTCTTCTACCGCAAATTCGACGGTGTTGAGGTCGTAGCCGAGGGCGCGGCAGAGGGTGAGCGAATCCGCGACCATGCGCTGGTGAAGTTCGGGCGAGGCGGGCGGATTCCCCGGAACGTACCGCAGATGATGGGGAGCGCCGGGGTCGTAGCGCATGATGTGGACATGCTGCCGGTCGACCGCGTAGCAGCGAAAGTACTCCTGGAAGCGTACGCCGGCCTGGAGCGTCATGCACAGATCGCCGCTTTCGTCGTAGGCAGCGAAGAGTTCCTCCGGTGAATCCACCTTGGAGACGTTCTTCCACCCGCCGCCATCGTGCGGCTTCAGAAACGCGGGGAAGCCGACGTACTGGAAGATGCCCGGCCAGTCGAGCGGATATTCCAGGTTGCGCATGGATAGATTCGTGGTGCCTTGCGGATGAGTCTTGTGCGGCAGCAGGACGGTGTTGGGCACGGCCACGCCCAGTTTCGCCGCCAGGGCATAGTTGAAAAATTTGTCGTCCGCGCTCCACCAGAAGGGATTGTTGATCACCTTCGTTCCACAGAGAGCGGCGTTCTTCAGAAACGAGCGATAGAAGGGGATGTCGTGCGAGATGCGATCGACAATCACGTCGTACCCGCTGGCAACCGCCATCTTTACGCCGCCCACCTGCAGGTGTTCCGCGTAGACTCCGGCGACGCACATGGAGTTGATGCGGTCCACCAGTGCGGGAGGAAACGACTCCTCCATGCCATAGAGAATGCCGATTCTGGCCATGTTGTGCCTCACTTGACGAAGAACTTATATGCCATGTCCTGCCACCAGGGCCAGTCGTGTCCGAACCCTTGCCACACGTCGAGGAGGTGCGGGATTCCCTTGACGCCGAAGGCGTGCGCCAGCTTCACGTTCTGATCGAACAGCGGATCCCCGTCACCCACCACTAATACATAATAGCTGCGCCGCATGCGCTCGAGGAACCAGGGATCCTCCAGGCGCGGCAGATAGTCGAGCGGGGAATGCAGGTAGGCGTCCTGGTTGTAGAAGCCGTTGAGAAACTGCCGCGGAATGGCGAAAGCGCCCGACATGGAGACCGCGTAGGTGACGATATCGGGGTGGCGCAAGGCGAAATTGATGGCGTGGTATCCGCCAAAGCTGCATCCGGTGGTTCCCATCTGGCCCCAACTGGTGCGGCCGCGCACGAAGGGCGCGAGCTCCAGCGTCATGTACGCGTCGAAGGCGTTCTGGCGATGGAGACGGTCCACGGGAGCGGCGCGTTGGTTGTACCAGGATTCCTGGTCCACGGAATCCACGCAGATCACCTGCAGTTCGCCGCGGTCGATCTTGGGCGCGAGGGCGCCCACCATTCCGCGGTCTTCATACTCGCAGAAGCGGCCCCCGGAGGTGGGGAAGACCACGAGGGGGAAGCCGGCGTGACCGAACGCCAGCAGTTCCATCTTACGGCCGAGGGACGGACTGTACCACTTGATGTAATCGCGACGCATATCCGGATGGGAGGGGCTCCTCATATCGTACACTGAACAATTGTCCCCGCGAGCGAAAGACGACGGCCGGCTCCGTCTGCACCCCAGGTTCTCTTCCCGCTACCTTTCCACCCCGCGCGATGTGTTGGTCTACCTGCCCCCGGGGTACGAAGCCTCGCACGCACGCTACCCCGTGTTCTACCTACAGGACGGGCAGAATCTGTTCGATGCGGCGACGGCTTTCTGTGGCAACGAATGGCGCGCCGATCTGACGGCGGATGAACGAATCCGCCGCGGCACGGTGGAGCCCCTGATTCTGGTGGGACTCTACAACACCGGTGTCCGCCGCATCTCCGAATACACGCCCACACGGGACAAACGGCTGCGCAAGGGGGGGAAAGCGGAGCGCTACGCGCAGATGATGGCCCGCGAGGTGAAACCGTTCATCGACCACCACTATCGCACGCGCAAATCGGCAACTGATTCGGGGGTTGGCGGATCTTCGCTGGGAGCGCTGGTCTCGTTGGTGGCCGGCCTGAGCTATCCGCGCGTCTTCGGCAAGCTGGCTCTCATGTCGCCCTCGGTGTGGTGGGACGAGCGTTCCATCCTGGCGTTGATCGAGGCCTGGAGGCTGCCGCGGCGTCCGCGTGTCTGGCTCGACACGGGGACCGCGGAAGGAAACAACCCGGCGAAGGTGGTGGCCGACGCGCGGCTGATACGCGACGTGTTCGTGGCCAAGGGCTGGAGCGAAGGCGTCGATCTGCATTACGAGGAGGCGCAGGGCCACGCCCACAATGAGCAGGCCTGGGGCGACCGCTTCGGCCGCGTGCTGGAGTATCTGTTCCCGATACGTTGAGGCGAAGCCTGGCAAAATGCAGCCGCCTGCCAGGTTGATGCGGCCTTGCTTCGATCATCCCGACCGGGACTCCCGCTCGTTACGGGAAACCGGTGTCGAATCGTTCCCGTTATATGGGCGCCAAAGAGAATTCTGTTCCCGTTGTGTTGCAAGTCCATTCGATTCGATCGCAGATCGCGCATTCTGGCTTCTGACTCGCGACTTCCTCGACTCCATGTCCCGCAGGGAGCTCAATGCGAGCCTTGGCTAGTAGATAGATAGGACCTGTTTGCGAGCGTCCGAGTCCGCCCGTGTCGGTCCCCAATGCCACTTGCTTTCGCAGGAGCGGGATTCGGCGCGATTGGTGGGGTAGCCCCTGGGGTAGCCCCCTGAGGGGTGCCCTCTGGGCCAATGGACGCCTCGTCCCTCTGTGCGAACCAACGATATCAGCCTCGTGCTGAACGCAAGCGGGTCGACCCGGGCTCCGGGTGCCGTGGGCCGCGACGAAGGGGGGCTGCCCAGGAGTCCGCCCCACAATTTGCGCAGACAGTCCCGCCGCGCTATTGGTGCGTCACGGTGATCGTACACGAGCCGCTGACGGCCAAAGTTGCCGGGCAATTGTTAGTCTGCGTGACGTTCTTCCCGACGATTCCGTTGATCGTCACACTGGTAAAGGTTAAAGGCGACGAACCGGTGTTGGTGAGGGTCAGGATCGAAGTAAATGTCGACGGAATAACCGTAGTGGAATCGCTGGCCGACGCGTTCGCGGAACCTCCGCCCGACACAGCCACTTGATCGACCACCGTCGCGGGCGCGTTCGATGCGACATTCACGGTTATCGTAATCTGAGGATAACTGGAGCCCGCGGGCAGCGCATCGCTACGTGTGCACGTGTTCGTGGAGCAGGTCCAGCCGGTCCCAGCCATGGAAACCAAGGTCAGCCCAGCCGGCACTGTCTCGGTCACCGTAACCGTCCCGCTGGTAGGACTGCCGGCCGCGGAGTTACTCACCGTTGCGGTGTAAGTTGCCCCGTTCTGCCCTTGCGTAAAACTCGCGGAATTCGTCAGCGTGACGGTCAGCGTGGGAAGCGGGGCCCCGGCCTGTGTGATGGCTACGCTTTGACCGCCAATCGTCAGGCTGCCGGTGCGCAATGCCCCGCTGTTCGGCGAAACGGTGTACGACACCGATCCGGACCCCGTGCCCGAAGCCGGCGAAGACGTAATGGTAATCCACGGAGTGCCGGTGGTGGCGGTCCAACCGCATTCCGGGGTGGTGGTGACCGACTGGACCCCCGAGGCCCCGCCTACGGGGAATGCACCCGGCGGGGGAAGGGTAAAGACGCAGGTCCAGACGACGGCGACAAACGCGTCGTCCGAACCGCCGCCATATTTCGGTTGGAAGGCATTGGATGTAGGGAAATTGGAGGAATCGGTGATGCCCACCAGGTACGCATTGGCTTGGCTGTCAACCTTGACACTGTACCCCTCATCGGATAGACTGCCCCCGACGTACGTCGAGAAAATGAGCTGCGATGCGGTGGGATTCATCTTTGTTAAGAACCCGTCGTAGCTGCCTGCATTGGCGCTTTGGAGCGGAGCCATGGTGGGGAAATTAGTGGACGCGGTGCCTCCCACGATATAGATGTTACCGGTCGAGTCGAGCGCCAGTCCCCGGCCGACATCGTCGCCGTTTCCGCCCAGGTAAGTCGAAGAAATGAGAGCTCCGGTCGACGTAAGCCGCATCACAAATGCGTCTTCGGTACCGCCTCCGTAGACCGATTGAAAGGCGTTCAAAGTCGGGAACGTCGCCGATTCCGTGCCCCCGGAGATGATCAGGTTCCCACTGCTATCGACGAGGCCTGCACGCACGGCGTCCCCGGCCACCGAACCGCAAATATAGGTCGCATAGAGGGGGACCCCGGCCGGATTCAACATGGCTACCCAACCATGATTATTGGAGACGGTCTGCCCCGCACTCCAACCACAAAAAGAAGGCTGCAACGCATTCAAAACGGGAAAGTTGGTCGACGAAGTGTCGCCGTATAAGATGAGGTCGCCGGCGGTGTCGATGGTCATGCCGTTGCTGAAGTCAACGGCGCTGCCGCCATAATAAGTGGAGTAAATGAAGCTTCCACCGCCAGGCGCGATTTTGACCGCAAACGTATTGAGGGTGCCCGGCAGCTTTGGCTGCACCGCGTTAACGACGGGGAAGTTAGCGGATTCGGTGCTGCCGGTCACATAGGTGTTTCCGCTCGCATCGACCGCCACGCCGGTGGCGTAGTCCAACTTGCTGCCGCCCAGGTAAGTGGAATAGATCAGAGCATTTCCGCTGGGGTTCAGCTCTAGGACAAACACATCGTCGCCTCCGCCGTAAGTCTTCTGAATCGGGTCTAAGGTGGGAAAAGTCGCGGACGACGTATTGCCCGAAAGGTAGATATTGCCGCTGCTGTCCAAACTCACCGCCGAGGCGAACGCCTGGTCGTTCGAGCCCCCGATGAAGGTGGAAAAAATCAAAGCGCCGGCCGGGCTGAACTTGGCAACGAATGCGGCGGTGTCGCTGCCGCTGGAGGAAGGCGCGCCAATGGTATACGTTCCATGCAGAGTTGGAGAGCCGGTAAGACCGGAAATATAGATGTTATTGCTTGCGTCCAGGGCAAGGCTCAGCGCAATATCGTCGCCGGTCCCGCCAAAATACGTGGAAAACACCACAACCGGATCGATCACCAGCGGCGTGTTCTTATCATAGCTCGCGACTTCAAATCCGACTTGGTTCTTACCACGAGCCACATAGCGGCCCTGCACCGGCCGGCGGCCGTTCGGCGTGTCCTGGTAGAGGACTGGCTTTCGTTCGCGAATCTCGGCGTCACCCACCGTCAACACCAGATCGCCCGTCTTGTCGATGCGAATCCGGTCCGCGCCGTCGATGGCCAGACGAATCCGCCCGGGATCGGCATGCGGCCCCAGTATAAAATCGTATTCCAACTGCTGGTGATTGCCGTAATAGGCTACGTCAATTCCGGGATAGACTTGGCGGTACTCAATACGGCCGTATTGGGGGATACCGGTCTGCCATAGGTCCGGATTGTTTCCGATCAGATAGTTGGCCTTTCCGGCTTGCAACCCCATCGCTTCCGCCCGCGCCTCCGGATTCGCGCCCACCAGCGTGAATTGCAAAGATGCGGACTTAGTTTGCCTGGGGCGCGCCGCCGCGTGGATGAGCTGCATGTGAGCCGTATTGGGCGCCACCGACAGAGTATAGCCCACGCCATGCGAGGTGAACTCCGCGCGCTTGTCCTGTCCGGCAACCGGCTCGAAACTCTGTGGCAGGGCGGCGTAAGTCCGGGACGTGGGGGGTTGAGCCGACCCTACGCTCGCGAACCAGCAAATCGCGAGAAGAGGCAGCAGCAACGTGGACAGATGGCAGCGGGGGAGCAGCGTTTGCCAATCCGCGTGAGTGCGGGAAGTTCCGGACGCGGCGATGGCCGGCGAGTACGATTTCGCACCATTGGCTATTTCCAAACTGCAATGTAGGCGGGAATTCGTATCGATCATGATTGGTATCCTTTCGTACCCTGGCAGGCGTTTCGCGCCGGCTCTATTTGGTCTGGTCCGGCATGGTTGCGCCAGCCGGCGACGGGCGCGAAAACGGCAGCGAATTCCGCACGACAAGTACACGGTCAAATCCGCACTCACACGGAAACTCCCGGTGCCTTTGCCGACGCCCGGCTGTCGCCCATTTCCGGCCTGCCGGCACCCATCTCGGACGCTTGAAACCTCCGGATGAGAGTCTGGTAATCCACTTTATTCGTCGAGGTCCTCGGGAGGCTGTCGACAAAAACAAAAATATCCGGATTCATGTATGCCGGCAGGTTCTGATTGCAGAAAGACTTCATCCCTACAATCGAGGGCCTTGCGTCCTCCGGAGAAACCAGGTAGCCGATGATGCGCGTACCCGACTGGGGATGCGCAACGGCGATCACCGCAGCCTCGGTAATCTCAGGATGGCGGTACAGGCAGCTTTCTATTTCGCCCAGTTCGATGCGGTATCCGCGCCTTTTGACCATCCGGTCGCGGCGCCCGAGGTAGATGAATCCGTCGCCGTCCTGCTCTCTGACAACGTCGCCGGTGTTGTACCAGCGCACTCCATCCCGCTCAATAAAAACCGCGTCGCTGTCGGCGGCCCGGCCCCAGTAGCCGGAAAACACGGATGGGCCGGCGATGTACAGCAGACCCTCTTCGCCCCCTTCCACCGGCCGTCCCTCGGGATCGAGCAGAAGGGCGGCACAATGAGAACAGGGCCAGCCGATGGGGTAAGGCTCCGACCGGCTTTCGGGAACGGGCTTGGGAATCAGCGCGAAGGTACAAACGTTGGTTTCCGTAGGCCCGTAGAGATTGTAATAATCCGGCGCCGGCCAGCGCGACATGGTTCGACGGAGCTGCTTCACCGGAAACACCTCGCCGGCAAACAGCACCAGCCGCAAACTGGAACAATCCAGGCGACCCAGATCTCCAAACTCGGCCAGCAATCCGAGGATGGCTGGAGTGGAGTACCACACGGTGAGCCGGCGGCCGGCAATGAACCGGGCCAGATCTTTTGGATTTTTTCCCAACTCGTCGGGAATCAAGTGCACGCTCCCGCCGTGTTTGAGGGGAACGTAGATGTCCAGGATGGATAGGTCGAAGTGAAATGGGGCGTGACTGCTAAAACGGTCGTTTTCCGTGGGGGCGAACACCTCTGAGCACCAGTCGACATAGCTGGTGGCGTTGCGGTGCGTCAGCATGACACCCTTGGGGATTCCGGTGGAACCGGACGTGTACAGGATATAAGCCAAATCGTCGGGGTGGCGCTCCGCGGCGTCACCCTGGAAAGGCTCGTGCCCGAGCGCGGCATCCCACTCAAACGGGCCAACACCGGAAGCCGGTGTTTCCCCACCGTTGCCGGCCCCCAACAGGATCATGGTCTCGGCGGACTCCGCTAAATCCGCACGGCGGCGATCCAGGAAAACGGCTGTCACGCTGCAATCGGTCAGGATCGTGCGGACGCGGTTGACAGGCCCGGTCCAGTCAACCGGAACGTAGGCGGCGCGGGCTTTCATGACTCCAAACAATGCGACCAGCGCGTCAATGCTCTTCGGCAGCACCAACCCTACGCGGTCGCCTGGCTGAATGCCTCGAGAGGCCAGAAACCCGGCGATGCGGCTGGCTCGTTGGTCGAGTTCGGCGTACGTGAGCGAGGCGCCGTCCGGATCCATGGCGGCCACACGGCCGGGAAACCGCACCGCGCTTTCCTCCAGGTACCGGCAGAGATGGGATGCGGATGGATTACTTGGCATGGAGCAGCCTCAGGAGGCAGGTCCGCCCTTGCGTTTGATGAACGCGGCAATCGTCTCGATTCGGTCGAAGTTCGCCGGGCTCGCCTCCTGCGCTTGCACCTCAATGCCGTAGTGTTCTTCAACAAAACTTACGACACGCAGCGTGCCCACCGAATCCAGAATCCCGCTGCTGCGCAAGGGCGTGTCATCTTGCAGGTTGGAGGGATTCTCTCCGGGCAGAAACTCGGAAAGAATGTATTGTCGAAGTTCTTCTTTTACGTTAGCCATATCCCCCCTATGTCCCCAGGCACTTTGCGATCACGGCGCGTTGCCTACGGATGTTTTGGCTTCGTTAACACGTTGCAATTGCCTTGCCGTTCGGCCCGCGTTCGGATCGGCAACTTGTGGGAGCCGCTGTCGAGCAAGGGGCTGGCTGGACCGCTCCCGTGGTTGTGGCTCAGAAGGGCATCGTTGAGTTGAGACCAGACGACCCGTTGCCGAGCCGCGACCCAAGGGGCGGTCCTTTTCTTGCGGGAAGCGAGCCAGTGGCTTCCAGCGACCGCGGTCCTAGTGTCGAGGTTTTGTCCCGATCAGACAACTGTTGACATTCCAACACGAAAAGAGTTGCTGATGCACATCGGCGAACCCGGCCTCACACATCCATCCGGTAGTTTCGCCAATCGCGTGGTTCCTTCCGGTGGAACTTGCCACGCGCAGCAACAGGTTGACCAGCGTCGGCCATCGGGGAAATGTGCGAGTGTCGTCGAGATATTGGGCCTGGACGATCACTCGGCCTCCCGGAGAAACCATCTGGTAGACGCGCCTGAGCAATTTCACGGATTCTTCCGGACTCATGGTATGAACCTAGAAACGGCAGTTAGCCACTCGTTCAATGCCCAACTCTCGCGCCTGCAAGCGATTGGAAAGGCGCTGGTTGTCACCCGAATGGTGAACTGCGCAGCAGTTGGAAATCCAACTGTCTCG
>Ga0182018_10001361_pt1 | contig 27981 bp, 19 predicted proteins | sample 812P2MmetaG_FD_120490 | JGI IMG/M metagenome (GOLD analysis project Ga0182018, IMG submission 120490) | Permafrost microbial communities from Stordalen Mire, Sweden - 812P2M metaG | ecosystem: Environmental > Terrestrial > Soil > Wetlands > Permafrost | place: Sweden: Stordalen | collected...
ACCTGGTGTCGATCGGCATGCTGATCTTCGGCGTGAGCACGCTATGGCGCAGCACCTTTACTACGGACACCGACTTCCTGCGGATCGTGTGGCCGCAGCTGGCCACGGGCTTCGCCATACCGTTCTTTTTCATTCCGCTGATGTCGGTGGCGCTGGGTTCAGTCTTGCCGCGGGAGACGACTTCCGCCGCGGGACTCCTCACCTTCATGCGCTCCACTGCAGCGGCATTCGCAACTTCCATTACCACCACGAATTGGGAAAACATCGCGACCGCGCGCCGCGGCGATCTCACCGGATCTCTGAACGGCAGCCAATCGCTGCTCGATACGCTGATGCGTGCGGGCGCCACCGCAGGCCAGGCGCTACGTCAGCTGGATGCGCTGGTGCAGACGCAGGCGGTCATGCTCGCAACAGACCGCGTGTTCTTTATCACTTCGTTCGTCTTCGTGCTGGCCGCCGCCGCCATCTGGATTGCCCCGCGCGGCAAGCGCGCCGCGATACCTGCAGGCGGCGGCCATTGAGCGCGCCCGGATTCTGAAGTTTGTCTGATCAGAAGTTCAGGCGCACTCCGCCGAATACCGCGAAGGGCATGGCCGGGCTTTGAAACCGGTTGTCGACTCCCGGGCCGTTGGAATCCGCGTCGGGAGGTACGCCAGGCGCATTGACGCCGGTAGGGTCGCTATACAAGCCAAATGTCGCATACCGCTTGTTGAAGACGTTATCAATCGTGGCAAATACGTCGAATCTTTTGGTGACGTGCAGCGTCGTGTGCAGATTAAACACGCTATAACCCGGTAGCTCTGGGTTCTGGTTCGATTCATCGCCCTTGTAGAATGAGTCGCTCACGAAGACGAGCGATCCGCCCACGGTCCAGTTCGGCAGCACTGCAAAGTCGGCTCCGAGCTTGACGCGATTCTGCGGTATGAGCGGCAGATGGTCTCCAGGCTCGACCTGGATGTTGCCATTGGCGTCCTGAAAGGGATTTGCCGGCGAATTCAGCAGCAGCGCCGATTGAAATGTTGCATCGATATAGCTGTAGTTTAGGTAGGCCGACCATCGTGGCGCCTGATAATTGAGATTCGCCTCAAATCCCTCGCGGCGCGTCTGGCCGATATTCTGAAAGAATCCGGTCGAGACCGAGGTTGCGATGCCGTAAATATCATCATCGAGATTGGTCCTGAAGCTACTCGCGTTCCAGCTGAACCGCCCCGACGGATCATCCGGCAATGCGAACCTGCCGCGCAGGCCGGCCTCGAAGGTATGCGCGATCACCTGCTTCAGGGTCGGCGGGTCGCCGGCAAGATTGGTCGGCAACAGGCACGGCAGGAGCGGATCCGAGCACTCGATTTCACTCGCATCCGGCGCGCGATTGGTCTGGGAATATCCCGCATAGGCAGTCACCGCAGGATTTATCTTGTAGGTTGCCCCGAGCGCCGGATTGAAGTGCGTGTAGCGGTTTTCACCATCGAGATTGGTGCCGAGCTGGTCGAGCAGATCCAATATCGCGACGTTGTATCGTCCGCTGGCGGTGATCGCAAGTTCAGGAGTCGCATCAAAGGTATCGGTCGCGTAGAACCCGTAATAGGTGTTGTCCGCCGTCAAGCTGGTCGGAACTCCGCCGAACGGCGAGCTTTCCGGCGTGAAGACGTAATAGGGCGACGGCAACACGGTGAGCGCTGAGTTGATGACTCCGATCTGGGTAGTGCTCAGGAAATTGACGTGCCCGATATCGGCGCTCGCGCCGGCAGTCAATTGATTGCCGTGGCCGAAAAGGGCTGCGTTGTCGCTCATCTGCAATGAGCCGCCCACAGTCTGGGAACCGATCAGCTCGGCATCGTTCTGGCCGATAATAAATGCGCCACCTTGGGTAAGGTCGGGTATGTGCTGGCCGTTTGCCTGGGTGATGGGCGTCAGGCCGTCCCCCTGGCACAGAATGGTCGTGTCCTGAGGAGGCATGCACTCCTCATAATCCGAGTTATCGCCATTGGCGACGGTTTGCGTATAGTGGCGATAGTACACAACGCTCTGCAGGGAGAGCGTATCGGTCGCGGCATACGACCCGTTCACCGTGACGAAGTCCAGCCGGTTGTAGTTATCCTGCGGGCCGGTGAAGACGTTCTCAGTACTGATCTCCAGTGATTGAATCGGCGCGGCGCCCTGTCCGAAGAGCCGATTGTCCGCGTGCGTGTAGGAGACATCGAAGCTCCAGCCGCCGTTACGATAGCCCAAGTCGCCGTAGAACTGCCGCAGCTTATCCGCGGCGAAGTCGCGCCAGCCGTTCATGTTCAGATCGCGCGCCGCGACATAGATCCCGAAATTGTCGTTGCTGGCGCCGAATTGCGCCTCACCATAGCGCTGGGCGAATGAACCGCCCCCGTACTCGACATCCCCGCCCCTATAGGTAAAACCGTTTTTCATGGTGACCGAAACGGCACCTCCCAGCGCGTTCAAGCCATACACGGGGTTGGAGCTGACGATGTCGAGTCGGTCAATGGCGATGTCGGGAAAGAAATCCCAATTGACGGCGTCACCGAAGGCTTCGTTGATGCGCACGCCGTTTTGGTACACGGCAAGTCCCTGCGGCGTCCCGAGCACCGGGGAGGCCTCAAAACCGCGCACCAGAAGGTCGGGTTGGTATGGATCGGCCATGGTGTCGTTGATGTTGACGCTCGAGAGCTGAGTTTCCACCGAGCCCAGGAGATTGGCCGTGCCGTCCTTGGACAAATCCGCCGCGCTCAAGGTCTGCACGTTGCCGGGAACCTTGTCGATATCGATGTGGGTGCCGGGCAACGGCGATGTGCCGATGACGACGACTTGCGGCAGATTGCCATTCTGGTCGAGCGATCCCGCGCTGTTCGCGCTCGTGGATGCGGATTGTGCGAGGGCGGTTCCTGAAACGGCTGCGAGCACGGCCATTCCCATCCCCATCAGGTTATTATTTGCGCGCATCGCTCACCTCAATTCGACGGTATTTTTTTGTAGATGTTTGCAGCGTTGTGATCCCGCAGTTCGGGATCACAACGGCAAGATACCCGAATGTTCTCGGGAAAATTTCCCGGATGTCTGGAGGAAAAATTGTGTGGCGCATACGCTACAGCGGAATCCTGTTGCGTAATTCGCGGCGCCCGATCAGCCGTTTGCCGCCTCTGAGGCGCTCACTAGGTCTTGCTCTCGCGGCGCAGTCATCCGGCGATTTCGTCATCTGCGCCATTGCAATGCTCTGCCATCCGCTCTGGCGCTGAGCGGTGCGCGAGCGTTCGCGGGCAGCACTAGTTCAAACCGGCTTGTTCAAGCATCTGGCATCTGCAGAGCACGCGTGCCGATGCAGTGAATCAGTTGGATCGACGATTTCGCATGCGGAACCGCTTATAATCCTCAGGTTGCATTCGCTGTAAGGGGCCTGCCAATGTCTGTGCGCAACCGTTTCGCTTGGTTATGCCGTATTCGCCTACTAGGCGTTGTGCTGATCGCTTCGTCACCAACCTTGGTGCATGCGCAAACAAGCCAGAATTATCAGGTCTTCGTTTCCGACGAAAGATCAGGGGAGGTCACCGTGATCAACGGCAGTGACTTCAAAGCGGTCGGCACGATTCCCGTCGGCAAGCGGCCGCGCGGTATCCAGACGAGTCCCGACGGCAAGACAGTCTATGTCGCTTTAAGCGGCACTCCCATTGCAGCGCCGCCGCAGCTCGATGCCCACGGCAATCCGATATTCCGTAGGGGCGGCGACGACGATGATGATAGCGGTAATGCTGACAAATCCGCCGATGGAATTGGTGTAATCGATGTGGCGCAGAGAAAACTGACGCGCATAATTTCCGCAGGCTCCGATCCGGAGGAGTTCTCTCTCAGCAAGGACGGCACTCGGCTCTACGTTTCGAATGAAGACGTTAAGACCGCCAGCGTGATCAACATCGCCACCGGCAAAGTGGAACATATAATCATCGTGGGGCAGGAGCCCGAGGGAGTCGCCACGACGCCTGACGGAAAGCAGTTCTACGTGACCTGCGAAGCCGGCGGTGAAGTTTTCGTCGTCGATGTCGCCAGTTACAAGACCGTCGGGCAATTCAAAGTCAATGTTCGCCCGCGCAGCGTGGATTTCTTGCCCGGGGCCGGCATTGGATTTATTCCGTCAGAGTCGTTCGGTCAATTGAACGTCATCGATACTGTAAATTACAAGGTTCTCAGGGTCATAAACTTGCCGGAAGGATCCAGGCCCGACCGCGTCAGAGTGGCACCGAACGGTCGCAAGGTTTATGTCAGTAATGGACGAGCTGGAACAGTATCCGTACTCGACAGTCATACCTATAAGCTGCTCAATTCGATCAAGGTGGGTACTCGTCCGTGGGGAATCGCGATATCACCGGATGGCAAATATCTCTTCTCGGCGAACGGACCATCTAACGATGTTTCCGTCGTGGATCTTGCGTCAGACAAGGAAATTGCACGCGTCAAAGCAGGTGGAAGTCCATGGGGAGTCGCTATTGTTCCAAATGCGCATTGACCGCAAGCCAGGGTTGGGGAGTTCTACTTGAGAGTGCAGGGAACGCGCATCCGAGTTACTCCTGCTCGTCATTTGCCGATGACAAATGCCTCTTGCGTGGTGATGCTGCGGGTGAAGCCCTCCTTGAACGCTCTTGCGCGCACAACTGCAGGATCAGCAAGCTTGATGGGTTTTTCGTAGCGCTTGTCGGACTTGCCCGGCACGCTTCCGTCCAAGGTGTAGCGAATGTCAGCGTCTGGTTCGCTTTCCCGCAGAGTGATTTCTATCGGCCTATCATAAGTACCGCCCGCCGGGGAGATGGCTGGAGGATCCAAGACCGATCGTCCCGGCATGCTGGTAATCCACTCGCGCAGCAACGCCACTCCCTTTTGATCGATCGTTTCGCGCGCCAGGGGCGGCATCTTGATGTCGCCCACGGTATTCATGCGCATGATTACGATCGAGCGCCAGATGTCGTGCGGTGAAATAATGCGTGGCCTGTCAATCCCCTGATCAATCAACACCGGGCCGTTGATGAGTTCCTGCTTGTCAAGGGGCGTGTCGTAGCGGGCGTCAAAGTACGCAACCGTGCCGCCCGGGCGGTGGCACTGAGCGCAATTCGCATCCAGATACGAGCGCGCCCGATCGACCAAGCTGCGCGTGGTGTCGTCGGAAGCTGCGAGCTTTGGGAAACTCGCGACATCCTCATCCTTGAAGCCAGGAGCGAACAGTCCAATATGATTCCACGCCCGCAGCTCGTTATCCGTGACGCCCGACGGGTACGTGAAGGCTCGGTTCATCTGGCGCGTCTTAACACCGAGCACGCCGCCGGCGCGCGCGGTGTGACATTGCAGGCAGTCTTTCCGGCTTGGGTAGTACCACGTCTGCTGGCGAACTTGCCCCGTCGCCGTCTTGATTGGAATGGCTTCGGTCAGGCTCGTACTCAGGAGGTCTGCATCGCTATTGTCCGCCCGCCATTTGTAATCGGCTCCATACACACCGCCGGCACTGTCACACACCAAGAGACGCGTTTCGACTCGGTGTTTGACGCTAGGATCTCTTTTGTCGGTAGGCAACTCAAAAGTTTTAACGAATACGGTGCCCTTCGGAAAACTCCATTCGCCCGTGGGGGCAAATTTTATCTGTCCGCGTGGCACGGCAGCCCAGCGTTGCTTGGCGGCGCCATCTGACCAGAAAGCGAGCACGAGATCGTACGGAATCAGACCTTCGCTGGGGATTAGGTTGCGCGTGTCTTTGAAGGCGCCGGTTTGAGAGAGTAGCGATGGGAATTGGCCGCTCGCGAGGCGCGGCATGTGCAGGTAGGCATTGGGTGCATTCCGAGCGGTCAGGCCATATGGCGTCGGCTCAGTCTTGGGTTCCGCTTGAGGGACTTGCATGATGCTGAGCGCAAAGGTGGCGAGCATGCATGCCCGGATTCGGGAGGAAATCCCGGCCGCCGGGGGACCGGATCCAAGGGGCGCGCGGCGGCCGCGGCATGTAGTCGGCCAATCGTTCAAATTGTTTTCCTTTCGCAAAGCGCAATACTCTTTGGGACCCAAGCGAGAATCGTGCCGGGGAACACGTGTCGCGGGCACGCTAGGCGTCCCAACTGTGCCGCCGAGTAATACTATGCCGGAATAGCTACCGTGTTGCATGGCCACGGCTGCGTGCAGCCATTCCGCGGCGGCGGTCTCGGCAGGTTCGCCGGCACTTGCCCATCCGCATGACGAGTCGACCGCCCGACAGAGACGCAAGTTAGGGTGCCGCGAGAGGCTCAATTTCGGCGAAGCGAAGGACGGCGCCTACTGAGCCCCCGGGAATTACTTCCGTGAAGCGCGCTGCACGCGAAGGAAAGTCATGGCCAAGGAGCGATGACGCCGGCGAGAGCGTTCACGCGCAACGGACCTTGCCTGGCGCTTTAGGGAAAGTGCGCGGGTCGGGCGCGAAGACCACAACGCATAAATGCGTCGCAATCGGTTCGCACGTGCAGACCGCTGGGGCAAGAGGCGCTTCGAATCGAAGGACGGGCGCACCGACAGGTAGGAACACAACGCGAAAAGCCCTGTACGGCACGCGCGCTACACGCCGGCCCGCGCAAGAAAGCACGGTGACACGCAGTGCATCGTGAATCTAGGGGCATTCTTCCCGATGTCAGGCCGTGTAGTTCCCGGCTGCGTTTCCACGCAGCAAATTTGGCGCTCGGGCCAGATCGGCCGGAATCCTGGTTGCCACCCTAATCGGGAATTTATCCCGAGTCATTTGGGAGAAAGTCCTTAGTCGCTCTGGCTGTGCCTGCGCATACTCGGCGCAGCAATGGGTTCGGGCGCCACGGCCGCCGTGAGAACCGAATCTCAAGTGTAGGTCAAATCAAAAGAGTGAGTCGCGCAGGCTAAGTTGCAGCAAGTGCATTCCAGCTTCTGCAATAGAGGAAAATCGCAATACAACTCAAATCGCTAATCTGCGCTGCCTTCGGCCTTTTGGCCACAACAATTGCAGCCACGGCCAACGACGAATTCGCGCTAGAGGGAAAAGACGTTAACCAGTGGGCTGTATCAGGCGGCAACCATGCGTTGAGGCGCCATAGCACGCTCACCGAAGTCAATACCGGAAGCGTCGGCAAGCTGCGAATAATCTGGTCCCAGTCAAGCGGCGGCCTGCGCGATGCAGGGCAGCCACTCGTCGTCAGCAACATTGCTGGGAAGCCAATGATGTTCTTCGTGAGCGCTTGGCCGAACATCGTCCAAGCTCTCGATCTGTCGGACCCCAACAATCCCAAGCAGCTTTGGAACTACGATAAGAAAACCGATCGTGACGAATCCGCAGTGCCTCACGTCGCCTGCTGCGGTACCGTGAATCGCTCGGTTTCCTATGCACAGGGGAAGCTCGTATTCGGTACGCTTGACGGATTTATCATTGCTCTGGATGCGTTGACCGGCCAAGAGATCTGGACTGTCAAGTACGCCCACCCAGAACATGGCGAGACTGTTACCGCGGATCCCATCATCGCCGATGACAAGGTCATCGCGGGTCTCGGCGGAGACGAGATGGGCGGAGGACGAGGCAGGCTCGTCGCGTATGACCTCAAGACGGGCGACGTGGCCTGGACGTGCCAGGGCACGGGTATCGATGAAGAGGACTGCGTGCCCTCTGAAACCATCAATGAAAATCCGCGATCCGCCACTTACGGTAAACACCTGGGAATATTGACGCATTCAAAATACGAGCAGGAGATCGGCGGCAGCTCTCCTTGGACATGGTACGGCTACGATCCGCAGCTGCGGATCGTCTACGCAGTGACCGGCAATCCTGCTGACTCGGACCTAGCGTATGGATGCGGCGCAGACACTCAGGAAGCGTGCAATCAGGGGAGGTGGCGCAACAACTGGTCGATCGCGATTTATGCCCGCAAAGTCGATACGGGCGAAGCGGTCTGGGCTTACCACATGACACGGTCTGAACAGACGGACTGGAGCGGGGTGAATGACAACGTCCTCGTGGATATGACTGTGGACGGAAAGCGGCGCAAGTGCCTGGTGTACTTTAATCGCAACGGCATTGCCTACGCCCTGGACCGGGCCGATGGCACTGTACTTCGCGCCAGAGGAATGGATTCAAGCAACTGGATTGGAGGGTCCGATCTGAAGACTGGGCAGGCAGCGAAGGTCTCGGTTCGTTCGCCGGTGGCGCAGCGCGTGAAGATTGAAGCTTGTCCTCCGGGCATAAGCGGCAAAGATCACCTGCCATGCGCGCTGGACCCCGCTGAACCCACCAAGTTCTACTGTCCGACCAATGACTGGTGCAGGGAGGATGAGGCGCAGGATCGCACCCATACTCCGCACGGCGCGGAGTACGCAATTGCGAATATCGCCGATTACCCGCCGAAGCGGGGCGTCACGGGCAAATTGAATAAGTTCGACGTCCTCACGGGCAAGAGCGATTGGGAGATTACTGACGCGTATCCGAACTCGGGCGGCGCCTTAGTCACGGACGGCGGTCTCGTATTCTACGGCAGCTTGAGCGGTGACTTTCGCGCAGTCGACCGCAAGACTGGAGCTATCGTCTGGCACTGTAGCCTCGGCTCCGGAATCATCGGCGACCCCGTCACCTACGAGATCAAGGGCAAGCAATACATTTCAGTCTGGTCAGGCTTCGGCCGCTCGCTCCGTTTGCCGGCTACCGCTGGCCTGAATTCAAGCGGCAAAGATGGCGCCATCAGGAGTTCGGCGTTGCCAAAGATCGCCGGACTCGACCATGTCCGGCAAGACGCCACTCTGTACACGTTTGCGTTGCAGGAGTGAAGTCCGTATCCGGTCGAAGCGTCCGATGCCCTAAGCGTGCGCAGAGCGCTTAACGACACCTGATCGGCACGCAACTCGAACAGCCGAAGTTGCCCCAGTCGGGACGCTCACCCGGACCCTTCGGGGTGTTTGCCGACCTTCCGCCCGGATCATTGACCGTCGATGTTCGGCTCTGAGACGAGCCGCCTTGCGCAGGGGAAGCGAATTTACCGCGCAGTGCTAAACACCTCCGCACTGCCGCGAAAATAGTCCATTCAAGCAGCACTATGCCACGACGCTGATAGGGAATCCCGTATCGTTCGGGAAGTTCTTCCCGATGCATTGGGAGAAAATCCTATGGATTACTTCCGAGGCACGTCCAATGATACGAGAAGCCGCAGAGCGGCAACTTGGCTCGTGGAGCGAGTGTCCAAAAACGACGACCAATAACGGGGATTGAGCTACCTGTGGCACGACTCTCGTTGAATGGTCATAGGCTTTTGCAGCACCCGTTGCGGTGTTCGGTTGCTTTGGGCGGAAATCCTTTGATGAGAACGCATTCACGCCATTAGGGGGAGAATATAATGCGACTTGCGCAACGGTTATCGAGGTCAATTGCGGTAGCGGTAGTCATAGGTGCAGCGGGCACGGTGGCCATTGGCCTTAGTACAAAAACATTTGCTGGCAGTGATGAGATCATCGCCTCGGCAAAAAATGCGGACCTCTGGCCCGCACCGGGTCGGGATCTCTCGCTGACCCGCCACAGCCCGTTAAACGATATCAACGGCGGTAACGTCAGCAGGCTGAATATGGTCTGGTCGCAATCCACCGGCGCGCTGCGCGGCCATGAAGGGCAGCCGATTGTCGTGGATCTCGACGGCAAGCCGATGATGTATTTCGTCAGCGCGTGGCCGAACATTGTGCAGGCGCTCGATCTTTCGGATGCCGACAATCCGAAGCAGGTATGGAACTACGTTAAGAAGTCGGATCGCGACGATTCTGCTGTGCCGCGCGCTTGCTGCGACGTGGTGAACCGTGGTCTGAATTACACGGACGGCAAAATCATATTTCATACGCTGGACGGCTTTATTGTTGCCCTGGATGCGAAATCCGGCAAAGAGATCTGGTCCGTCAAGCATGCCTATCCGGAGCATGGCGAGACGATCACCGGGCCGACCCTCATCGCGGGCGACCTGGTCGTGGCTGGCTTCGGTGGTGATGAGTTTGCCGCACGCGGTCGGCTGAGTGCCTACCGGATCAAGGATGGCAGCAAGGTCTGGGAGTGTCAGAGCAACGGAACCGACAAACAAATCTGCATGACACCGAATACCAACAAGAAGCATCCGGAGTTCGGCGCGTACGGGCACGACATCAGCCTGCACAGCTACCCAGGCGACGAATGGAAGCGAGGTGGTGGATCTCCGTGGGCGTGGGGCAGTTACGACCCAGAGCTCAAATTGATCTTCTGGTCTACCGGCAATCCGGGCAACTGGAGTCCGACGACCCGCTGCGACAGCGATACGCAGGAGAAATGCAATGACGGTCACCAGGACAACAAGTTTTCTATGACCATATTTGCCCGCAAGGTCGACACCGGCGAGGTGGTATGGGCCTACCAGATGACTCCGTTCGACCAGTGGGACTACGACGGCGTTAATGAGAACGTCCTCGTCACCATGCCGGTGGACGGCAAGGATCGCAAAGTGTTGGTGCACTTCGACCGCAACGGTTTTGCCTATGTAATAGACCGCACCGACGGTACCTTGCTGCGCGCAAACAAATTCGTGACTGTCAATTGGGCAGAAAAAGTGGATTTGAAGACCGGCCGTCCGATCAAGATAAAGGAACACTCGCCCTTCGATATTCACCACAATACCCAGGCCTGTCCTTCGGCTATGGGCGGCAAAGACCAGCAGCCGGTCGCCGTGGATCCTTCCGATCCCACGAAGTTCTACGTACCGACCAACAACTGGTGCATGGAGGACGAACCGCAGGCACGCACTCATACCCAACAGGGGACGGTGTACGTCTTTGCCAACGTCTACATGTACCCAGAGAAGCCCGGCATCTCTGGTAAATTCAAAAAGTTCGACGTGTTGACCGGTAAGTCGGATTGGGAAATCCCCGACCCCTATCCGAATTGGGGCGGAGCCTTGGTCACAGACGGTGGGCTCGTGTTTTACGGTAGCTTGGGCGGAGACTTTCGCGCGGTCGACCGCAACAGCGGGAAGATTGTCTGGCACCGAAGACTCGGTTCCGGAATTATCGGCAACCCCATCGCCTGGAAGTCCGGCGGACACGAATACATATCGGTGTTCTGCGGTATCGGCGGGTGGATCGGCCTTCCCGCAGTCGCGGGCGCTGGCTCCTCGCCGAACTATGCGTACGGCCTGGATGCAGACGACAAGTACGGCGCAATCGGCGCAACCGCGATGGCAAAGGCAACCGGACTATTCAATATTCCCTCAGGCGGTATGCTTTATACCTTTCGCGTAATGTAACCAGCAGGCCTTTCGTTGGCGCCAGGTGCTCTATATGAGCACCTGGCGCCAATTTGTTTTATGCGTCAAAGCCGCGAACGATTTGTGATACAGCGGTGCGCCTACGGCCGCTTCGTGTAAAGGAAAAGCGAATGGTCTTCAATTCGAGGGTTGCGGTTTCGGCGCTTGGCGCGCTCATTTTTGCATTGCACGGCCTGCCGATTGCGCACGCCGCCGAACCGACCGATGTGCAGAGCATGGCCCAAGCGGACGGTCCTAACGCGAATAACGGTGAGGAAAAGGACTTCGAGGACTTAAGTCAACAGGAAAAGGATGCGGCCAAGGCTGCCGCGCGCAGGAAGAAAATCGAGCTCCTTCGCGTATGCGCTGATCCGGGCAATATGCCATTTTCCGACAACAAAGCGGAGGGCTTCGAGAACAAGATTGCGGAAGCCATTGCCGCAGCGATGAATGCACGGGTGAGCTATGCCTGGCGTCCGACCTTTGAGCGTGGGTTGACACGGCAGGCGATGAGCGATCTGAATCTGTGTGACATCATGATAGGCGTGCCGGCTACCTACGAGGCACTGCTCACAACCACCCCCCTATATCGCAGCACCTACGTCTTCGCGTACCGGAAGGACAGGGGAATCGATATCAAAAATCTCAATGACCCGATTCTGAAGAAATTGCGCATCGGTGTGTACGAGACTTCCGGGTTGCGCAACGCTCTGGCAACGCATGGCGTGAAAAGTAACCTCATCGTCATGGGAACCAGTCACGACGCCGATTTGGTGCCGGAGCATCAGCCCTGGCACCAGGTCGAGCAGGTGGTCAACGGAGAGCTTGACGTCGCAGCCGTGTGGGGGCCATTTGCTGGGTGGGTGAAGGTGACACAGCGCGCTCCGCTGATTATTAAGCCGACCAATCTCATGGACGACGACGTGCCCATGGAGTTCAGCGTCGCGATCGGCGTGCGCAAGTACGATGCTTTTATGAAATACGCTCTTGAGGATGCAATGGAGGCGAAGAAGCAGGACATAGCTAATATCCTCGCTGCCTACGGGGTTCCGCTGGTCCAATGCAGTGAATGTCTTATATCAGGGGACATCCCGGCGCACGGTGACTATATCCTCGAGCAGCCAGGGGATGAGTCCGAAGCGCCACTGAAGCGCACCACCGTGCCAACGGCGCAGCTTGAAAAATGGCTCAGGGAAGGCGCCGATATAAACAGCGAATTGGACAACGCGGTGCTTGCCGCGGACCTCGAGCGCGTGAAATTGCTGCTTAAGAGAGGTGCAGCCATCAACGCCAAGGGCAACGACGGCGAGGCGCCGCTGCACACTGCCGTGACGAATGACGACATCGAGATGGTCACCCTGCTGCTCGACCAAAAGGCCAGCATCAACCTGCCTGACGGCGACGGCTACACGCCGCTCGCTTTGGCAGCTGCGCGAAACAAGACAAAGGTGATCAAGCTCTTGACCTCACGCGGCGCCGATCTAGAAGCCGTGATAGCGGGAGGTTACACGCCGCTCTTTGTCGCCATAGGCGAAGGAAAATTCGCCGCGGCACAGGCGCTGATTAATGCCGGCGCGAAATGCACTGTGGTGGAGGGCCCGCAGCACTTCACTTTGTTGATGGCTGTCGCAACGCAAAGACCGCCGGAGCGACGCATCATTCAATTGTCGCAGGGAGGAATTGGACCCGTCGATATTGCGCAACAACTCGTCGCGCGTGGAGCCGACGTCAACGCCGTGTCCGCTAAGGGTATCACCGCCTTGATGGTGGCAGCGGCGCACGACAACGCACCTCTGATTGGCGTTCTGATGCGAGCCGGAGCCAGAGCTGAGATCAAGTCGGCAGAGGGACAAACGGCGCTCGACATCGCGAAACAGAACGGCAGCGACGCGGCCGCGCGGACGTTACAACTCTTCCAGGGAAGCAGCGCACCGACGCCCAAGACCAACTAGCCGTGGCGGCAATGGCCTGAATGTCTCGAGGAGTGTTCACTTGATTAAGATGACCCGATCTGCCCGCGTGTTCGCGTTCTGCCTTACGCTGATGGCGGCCGTTGTTTTGAGTAGCACAGCCTTCGCGGCCGCAGCCGACCCAGCACCGTCCGTTGCACCCGCCAATGCGCCAATGACTCCCATTCAGCGTGCCCAGAGCGCGCCAAAAGGCAGTCTCAAGAATCCCTACAACCCGAGCCAGGCAGACAAGGTATCCGAAGGCCACGAGCTCTTTCAGAGTTACAGCTGCAGTGGCTGCCATGGCGGCACCGGAGGCGGTGGCATGTGCCCGCCCGTCAACGGCGAGGTTTGGTTTTACGGCCTTGACGACGACGTGCTGTTCCGTTTGATTGCTTTTGGCAGCGTTGAAATGGACAAGCAAGGGTTTGCGAGACTCGGCGGCCCGGGTCTGCAGATGCCACCATTCGGCGGGCTCATCAAAACAGATGACGACGTCTGGAAGATCCTGACTTGGATTCGCAGTGTCTATAAGGGCGATCCGAAGAAGAAATTCTGGTAACGGGCGGCGCATGACGCGACGCGTACACGGCATACCCATGAGGAATGGCCCATTGAGTCGCTGCAAGGCGTCTGCTACCAACAAGGTGGCCCGCTCGATCATTACATTTGTCTGTACGGTCTTTGTCGAACTCCTTTTCGGATCGGCGTGGGCGGCACCTGCCGCAGCCAAACAAGCCCTCGCAGTGGTGCCGATCGTCTATATTTCCAAGGATGACGCCGACGCAGCACGGGCGTCGCTACTGGATCCCGTAGTCGCGGATTACGGCTGGCAGGGCGCTAAATTTGGAGTCGCCGAGATCAATGTAAATGGCCGATTCCTCGGCAATCAGTACGAGCTCATCAAGGTCACCGTGCCGTTGACAGGCGACTTAGCGGCGGCGGCAAAAGAAGCACTATCCGGCGGACACCATCTTGTCATTGCCGATCTTAAAGCAGCGGATTTGCTTACGCTTGCCGATCTGCCCGAGGCACAAGGCACTGTAATTCTGGACGCGCGCACGAGCGACGACTCGCTACGACAAAGCGCTTGCCGCGAGAACGTCTTCCACCTCCTGCCCAATTGGGCAATGCGGGCGGATGCGCTCGGACAGTATCTTGCCCGCAAGAAATGGAAGCGCTGGTTCCTGCTCACGGGCATGACGCCTGCCGATCAGGGCTACGTGGCGGCAGTGAAACGTGCCGCATCGAGAGCCGGCGCGAAGATCGTGGCAGAAAAGAGTTACGAGTATCACACCGACGATGGCCACGAGCAGCTTCAGAGTCAGATTCCCAACGTGACGCATATTTCTTCTGCATATGATGTGTTGTTCGCGGTGGACACCAGCGACGCATTCGGCGATTTTCTGCTATTCAATACCTGGGACCCGCGACTCGTGGTTGGAACGCATGGCCTCACTGCCGTCGCATGGCACCCGCTTTTCAGGGAATACGCCGCAAGAGGAATCCAATATCGGTTTCATTTGGCTGCAGCACGCGACATGACGGAGCGCGATTATGGGAATTGGCTTGCTGCGTCGATCATTGGTGAGGCTGTGACCCGTAGCAGAAAGACGGACGCGGCGAGCATCAAATCATTTCTACTATCCGATCAGTTTTCGATACCGGCCAACAAAGGCGAGGGTTTGAGCTTCCGCCGCTGGGATCATCAGATGCGCCAGCCACTGTTGCTTTTCGGGCCACGAATGCTGGTATCCATGTGGCCCCAGGACGGATCCGGTCATTCGAGACTCCAGACCGACACCATAGGCTACGACCAGCCGGAATCCGCCTGCCAAAAACTTCGATGACAATCCGGGCTTCTATTGGAGGCAATCATGGTGTTTAGGAAACTGCTTGCAATGGCGGCTGTGGTCGTTGCAGTGGCTGCAGGACCGGTCAAGGCGGGTATGCTGTTCGTCAGCGACGAACGCGACAATACGGTAACGGTGCTCGACGCGGCGACGCTGAAGATTGTCAAGGTCATCCCCGTCGGGCGGCGACCCAGGGGGATCGTGATTACGCCCGACTTTCGCGAGGTTCTCGTTTGCGCGGGAGATGACAACCGGATCGATGTCATCGACACGCAGTCACTCAAAGTTACACGAAGCCTGAGTTCCGGCGCTGATCCGGAGACCCTGGGACTGTCGCCCTCCGGTAAGACTGTTTATATAGCGAACGAGGACGACAGCATGGTCACCATGCTGGATCGCGTCAGCGGCAAGCTTCTGGGCCGGGTTCCGGTCGGCATCGAACCTGAAGGTGTCGCAATTAACTCCGACGAGAGCATCGCGGTCGTCGTGTCCGAGTCGACCAGCATGGCGCATTTCTTTGATCCGCGAACCCTGAAGGTGACCGCAAACGTTTTGGTCGACGCGCGCCCGCGCATTGCCGTTTTCACGCCTGATGAAAAACACGTGTGGGTGGCGGCGGAAGTGGGCGGAACGGTCGAAGTGATCAATTCGGCCTCGAAAGAGGTGGAAAGGAAGATCAGTTTTTCGCCCCCCGAGGTGCGCAAAGAATTCATTCAGCCGGAGGGTATCCGCTTCGCCAAAAACGGCAGTGTCGCTTTTGTCGCCCTTGGCCGTGCCAATCATGTCGCCGTAGTCGACATGAAGACCTTCGAGGCAAAGGACTACATCCCCGTGGGGCATCGCGTATGGCAACTGGGACTTAGCCCGGATGGGGTCACCTTGTATGCAGTCAATGGCCTTACGAACGATGTCTCGATTATTGACGTGGCGTCGATGAAAGTGCGGCAGTCGATCACGGTGGGCAGACTTCCCTGGGGAATCGCGATCGCCCCTTGACGCGCCGCTCTCAGCGCTGTTCGCGCATTTCGATTGCGAGGCGAATGAGATCCGCCGTGCGCGCTACCCCGAGCTTTTCCTTAATACCGGTGCACGAATTAGCAATAGTCTTGTAGGTTACTCCGCGAGCGCTCGCGATCGCGGCCAGCGTCTTGCCTTCGGCGAGCAACCGGATGTCGGCTTCGCGGGTCGTCAACCGCATCAAGGCGTCGTCGCCCGAATGTGGCATAAGAACGAGTTGAGCGGCAATATCGCGTTCGACGTAGCGCCCGCCATCGTGAACGCGCCGAATTGCGGTCATCAGTTCCTCAGCCGCGGCGCCCTTGCTGATATAGCCACGTGCTCCGGCATTCAAGGCGCGCGACACGTACAGGGGCTCCGAATGCATGCTGAAGATCAGTACGCGTGCGCCCTTGTCCTCGACCAGTAGGCGCCGCAAAAGCTCGAGTCCGCTCGAGTTGGGCAGGTTGAGGTCAAGCAGAATAACGTCGGGACTATTGTTACGGAAGGTCAGTACTGCATCGTGAGCCGATGCTGCTTCGAAGATTACGACGTCGGGGAAGCCAGCAAGAAGGCGCCGAACGCCCTCGCGAACGATGACATGATCGTCTACAATCAGAACCTTCATTGACGCATTGCTTCTTGCAGTCGGGCGCCAGACTCGGCTTTCGTTGCGACGGGAAAGGGAATGCGTACCGACACCACGACGCCGGTGCCTGCTGAAGGGCTTTTGATGCTAAAGGCGCCACCCAAGGACTTTACTCGCTCCTGCATCCCAATCAGTCCGTAGCCGGGGACATGTCCGTTGGGCTTGAACCCAATCCCGTTGTCGGAAATCTCCGTCAAGACTTCGTCATCTTCGCGTGTGACGCGAATCTCAACGCGCGTGGGCTGCCCGTGTCGCAAAGCGTTGCTGAGGCTCTCCTGAATGAGATGATAGATCGCATCGTCAATCTGCGTGCCGAACCCTTCTGTGTCCGCTCGCAAGTCGAAGGTTATTCTGGGGTAGCGTGTTTGCCAGAAAATCACGAGATTTTCGGCCGCTTGAGCCAGGCCTAGATCGACCAGCGTCGCTGGCCGCAGCCGCCCCAGGATCGCCTTCACGTCTTTGTGTATACGTGTGATCGAATCGCGAATCGATTCGATGCGCGGAGCGAGTGGCGTGCCTCGAACTGCTTGGTCCTGTTGGATTACGGAGAGGTCGACGCTAACCGCAAAGAGCAGCGGGCCGATCTCGTCATGCAGGTCGCGCGCGAGGTCTAGGCGCTCTTCCTCCTGAACGGCTGCAAGCTGATGCTCGAGGCGGTGCCTGCGGTCGTCGATTTCCGCAAGCTGGCCGGTCATCTGGTTAAACCCGCGACATAGCTGCGCAAGCTCTCGAGGTCCTTGCTCCCTGACACGGTAGCCATAGTTGCCTGCGCCGATGCCGTTGAATGCCGCGGAAACCGCATCCAAGGGCCGCAGAGCATGGCCGGTGACCCAGAAGACGAGTACTGCATTCAGCGCGCAGAAGCTCCCCAGAATCGCGAGTGTTAGGGTCACGTCGCCCCAAACTTCACTGATCTCATTGCGTGGATCGCACCGCAGTAGCATTGTTCCGTATTGGTCAAACGGCGAAGGCAGCTGAATGCGGGCGGCTACAGGCCGCCCGGCCAGCAGTCGATAGAAGGCCTCGGGGGCGGGATCTGTCGGAGCAAGCGGCGTCGACTTATAGAGAATTCGATCATCACGGCCAAGCAGCGATACCTGCAGATGCCGGTCACCATCGAAATCCGCCACCAGCAGCTCCAAGTGCCGCAGCGGTGTCGCCGCCTCCTCGACGTCGTCGACCGCATTATTAATCGTATGTTCTCCGACCGCGATCGCGGCGTGCATCTCCACCTCAACCTCGTGCACTGCGTGCCAGTAGACGAGCACACTGCCGAGCGCCAGGATTAGAACCAGCACCAACCCGATCAACACGATCAGTCGCAAGCGCAGTGATGCTGGTACCCACAGATTCATGAAAGCAGTCGCATCGGCGCTAACTGAACTGCACATGGGGCTCAAAACGGCGGCCGCCAAGATTCGGCGGCTCAGTCGGCCACGACGCATCAGCGCCGAGCCGAGGTTCGCCGGGGGAGATCTGGGTAGGCAGGGCGTGCCTCGATCGCGTCACGATACCGCCCGGGCGAGAAAGAGTGCTCAGGCAGCCAGGCGTTACAGGGATCATGCGCAATCGCGGCCTCATTCGGCCTTGAGCCAGTTTGGGTCCGTGCACCCCTAGGCAAGTCGTTGCAACTACTACGCTCTGCCGCGTCGCACGCGAAACACTGCCTGCATCACTCGCGAGGATTTTTAGGGGCGCTCGATATTTTGTCTGCGAGCCCCCTCAATATAAGCAACGCGCTCCCGAAGTGTCTAGGGAAAAACTCCCGAAGAATGCACAAGCGCGACCCCAAGTGCGGTGCCGTTACAACAGCTTATGACGCTGGGCCAGAAGAACGAGTTCAACGTCATTCCCGACGCCGAGCTTCTGCTTGACGAGCGTCTGGTAGTTCGCAATGGTCTTGCCGCTCAGATTGAGCGATTTGGCTATGTCGGCGACCGGCCGCCCGGCAACCAGAAGTCGAAATACTTCGAACTCACGAGGGCTCAATAGTTTGACCGGATTGGCATCGCCCGTGAGTTTAAGAATTGCTATGGAAGTGGCGATGTCGGAACTCAGGTAAAGCTTGCCCGCAGCGACTTCGCGAACCGCGGTCGTCAGGATCTCCGGCGCGCTACTCTTCGTGACGTAGCCTCGCGCCCCGAGCTGTATCGCGCGCTCGGCAAGTGACGCATCTTCGTGCATGCTGAACACTAGAATTCGCGCTCCGGGCTCTCTGCTGATAATGCGTCTAATCACCTCGAGCCCGCTGACTCCCGGCATCGTAAGGTCTATCACCACGACGCCGGGCTCGTGCTCGAGGAAGAGCGCATAGGCGCGATCACCTTCGCCACATTCGGCCACGACCTGCATGTCGGGCTGTTGCTCGAGTAAACGCCGAAATCCCGCCCGCACAACTGCATGGTCATCAACGAGCATAATGCGGATAGCCGCGTGATTCATGTCGCACCTTCCAGCACTGGCGGCGGCGCCGGTACATCGACGGAAACGCGCGTGCCGTGACCAGGGTTGCTGTCAATGCGGCAGTTTCCGCCGAGTACCTTGACACGCTCGCGGATGCCAGTCAGTCCGAAGCCGCGGTGTTCTGCAGTCGAGACAAATCCAACGCCATCGTCGGTGACCGTCAGGCTCATAACCGGCGGCCCTGGAACCCCTGGCCCGATGGCCTGCGTGTCGCTGGTATGCACAACCTCTATCGCGACATGATGCGCCCCCGCGTGAACCATAATATTGGTCAGACACTCCTGTATGACTCTGTACACGGCGACAGCGAACTCAGGATCCAGGCTCGCGAGTTCGCCGCTGGTGCCCAGTGAGCAGATTACCTGCGGATTACGCTGCTGAAAGGCTGCGACCAATTCGCGTAGAGCGGTGGCGAGCCCCAATTCTTCGAGCACTGGCGGCCGCAGGCGCTGCAGCATGCTGCGTACCATGTCTTTGATCCGGCCGGTAATGGCGACGATGGCTTCCGCGCTCTCGCGCACGGCTTGGCCGCCACTGTTGCGGATGGCTGCCGCATCCGCATGGATCGCGCTGACGCACTGCCCGATCTCGTCATGCAGTTCGCGCGCCAGGCTCGAACGCTCGCTTTCCTGCATCTGGAGCAATCGTCTCGTCAGGCTTTTATTTTCCGCTACGCTGAGTTCGAGCGCGTCGGCCATGTGATTGAATCCAATGCTGATGCGCGACATTTCGGGTAGCCCGAAGTACGGCAATCGCACGGCGAGATTACCGCGACGAATCTCTCCGAGACCTCCGAGAATTCGTTCGACGGGGCGCATGGCTCGTGACACCGCCCACCACACGAGGCCATTTACCAAAACAAAGAACACGAGTAATAACTCGAGCAGCCCGCTCGACGTCGTCCAGATCTCATCCATCTCATACGTCGGATCGGCCGCGATTACGAGCCGACCTAGAGGCGCGCCGTTGAAGGAAACAGTGCGGATTGCCGGTTGCATAGGTGGTGATGTAGCAAGAACGAGCCAGGCGAACCAATGAGGTGCAATCGGTGTGCGGCTACCGGCATTCTCGTTGCCATCCAGCAAGCGGCCGTTATAGTCGTAGAACCTCACGCTCAGATGACGAACATCTCCCAGCTCACGCAATTGAAACAGAGGTACGCTATAGCCGCTGACCGACCAGCGATCGCGTAATATCTCAAGTTGTGCGTCGAGGAAGTGCCCCGTCAGAGTTACTGTCGATTGGACCTCCGCACGGATGTCGTCGCGCGCTTTGCGCACCACATAAGCACCGCCAACCAATGTCACAATCGCAAGGAGCGCTGTGATAAGGATGCTCAGGCGCACTTTCAGTGTAGTGCCGATTCCCGGGATCCCGTCGCCAATCACGCGAATCGTAGGCGCTGCACTTCGGATTACGGATGCAAGTCCGAATACAAAACGTGACAGCGCAGGCTCGGAGGCGACCTTCCGATCTTTGACCCGAGAGAGGACAGTGCGGCTGCCGAGGAGCGCTGCGATACTAAATGGCATGTTCAGTTCCGTAATTCCAATTCTATTCGCATATGTTTGCACTATACCGGCGACTCCCGGGAAGTGCCCCGAAGCGCGAGAATCGGGAAAAAATCCCTAGTGTGCGGCGTGGCATTGTGGAACGCTTCCGCCAGAACGATTCGCACTATCACGAATTCAAGCGGCTCTCCAAGAGCTACACGGTCCTCATGCCGACTCAGAATTCACCGGCTGGTCACCTAATGTCTCATCGAAGGCAGCCGACTCGAGGCTGAACAAGGCGTGGAGCTTCACCTTTTGAGATGTGCGGCTGGGCTCGTGCGCCTGAATGACAGCGCAGCCGCCGTTCTCAGATTGTGCGATGGCACCCGCAGCCGCAGCGAACTCATCGCCGCGCTCGGTCCCGAGCTATCCAGCGATAATTCAGTGCGGTTGATCTATGAGTTCCTGGATGCCGCACGTAAGAGAGCCTGGATTATCGAAGGCGACCCTGCCGATCGTGGGAGACGGTGACTTCCTAAGTCAGTGACCTCGGGAAGAGTTCCCCTTATTTGCGGCAGCCACCCACCGGATAAAGGTGTCGTGCGTGTCAAGTCGAGGGCAGCTGCTCGAGTTCAGCTCGATGCAAACTGCTGGAGCGTTCCGGATCAGCCGGTCACATATTTGCGCGTGCATCTATGGCAGTAGGGCGCTATTCGTTGTCAGCGGCAAGCTATTCGTAAATACGCCGTTTCCAAACAGCGTGTTTGCTCTTGTTTTGAATCACCCTGGAAAGATCCTGTAACAGAACAAGCCGAACAGGAACCGACTGCCCGTGCGGTCGCTTGCTGCGATCTCGTCAACCGGGGTCTTGCCTGCTGGCCAAGCTACAGAAGGACGCCATCGCTGATCTTCAGCCAAGACTTCAACAGCGAGGAGTCGCAATACGGCGTTCTTGGCGACCTCGGCCTCAAGACCTGGCAGGACGATCTATGGAAGATCGGTGGCGGGGCTAACTGGGGATGGTATACCTACGACTCCGGTACGAATCTTGTTTTCTTCGGCACGGGTAATCCATCGCCCTGGAGCGAGACCATGCGTCCAGGCGACAACAAGTGGACGATGACGATATTCGGACGAGCCGTCGATACGGGCCCGGGAGTCCGCCACGTGCGATTGCTCGATACAGAGATGTCGAGTCAGCCGATGACTCGAATGAATAACCATCTTTGCCGGAATCTACCGATATTAGAAATCAAAAGACTCTCACCGCCGCGTCGAACGGAGGTGAGATATCTGGAAGGCGATTACAGCAATCGTGCGAGAGCCGCGCCGTTCTTGGTCTGGAGCTCATCAATCGAGACAGTACCGTCGCCATCCGTATCTGCCGCCTTAAAACGGGCGGCGACGAGGTTCAAGTATTCATCTTTATCGACAGTACCATCTTTGTCCGTGTCGGCTTTCGTGAAATCGCTCTTTCTGACTTTGGATGACGTTAATTCCTTCGAATCGATCGTCCCGTCATGATCACTGTCGAGAGCATTGAACCGCGCCTCTGCAGCCTTTTTCGCTTCGGCCAAATCGATCGTACCGTCATGGTCGGTATCCCATGCCTTAAGTTGCTGGGCTGCAGCCTCGGGCGCGGCCTCAGCCACACTCGCTGCTGTCATAGCCACAGTGCCGACAATGCCCAGAGTTAGCGCCGTTACAGCGATTTTACGTGAATTCATGGTGATTCCCTTTAATTAAAACGCGCGGTCTCAGTGGAAATATTGGGACGAATTGCAGGATTGCAAGATGACGCGGTCGAGTTGAGGCGACTGTTATGAAACGGTAATACGAGCTAGGAGTTCCTAAGTTGTTTCAATGGGTTGGCCGCGGTCTCGGGTGTGAGAACGTGGACTGCGCAGTTGCGGCGTACGCGCCTTGTCGGCGACGTACGACTCAAGATCGATTTGACCGAACTTGGCTCTTGCTCGTACCTCGGACGCTTGCTGCGTGCGGGAGCGTTCGGAATTGCCCCGTCGGGAGGTGCTTGCTACCCGATGCAGCGATTCCCCTAGCGCCGCAGAACGCAACGGCAACTCCATCCGCCGACTTTCTGAAGTCAAGCTTCATCCGGATGTCGGCGAGAGCCTCCAATGAAGCGAGCCTTGGGAGAATATCCCGGGTGTCCTCGGGAGATCTCCGCTTTACCGACCAAAGAGAGCGCCTCTACATTGCTCCGCCGAGCGTGAGCAAGCGAGGACGCGATCCATCGCCTTAGCAAGGCGCGGTAACACTGCGGAAATGCGTGCGGAGGTAGGCGACCTGCAGGTCGCTCACCGCGACAAAACCAAGGAGAAATCGATGGCGCGCTCGATGCTGCATATAACAGCTTTTAACTCAATCTCTGTTGCACAGTCGGTGCGGCCAACTGCTGCTCTCCACCAGCCGGTGTTCACCGCCACAGATAAACCACTAGGAAAAGCCGTCGAACGCCTTCGGATTGGTTTACGTTTTTTGCGGCTCATGTGCGCAGCAGGCGCAGGATTACCCTTGATCGCGTGGGGCCAAAGCACGGGTCCAGCCAATTTGCAGGATCAGGTCATTATTATTGGCACGACCCCGCTGCCCGGCCTGGGAGTGCCCCTCAACGAGGTTCCGTCGAACATCCAGACCGCGACGAGCCAGGACATGCAGCGCCAGCAATCACTCGATCTGACTGATTACATCAATAATAACTTCAGTGGCGTGAACGCCAGTGAAGGCGCCGACAACCCGTTTCAGATGGATGTCTACTATCACGGGTTTACAGCCTCCCCGCTTCTCGGGACGCCCGAGGGTCTCTCGGTTTACGTCGACGGCGTGCGCGTCAATGAATCCTTCGGGGACACCGTCAACTGGGATCTAATCCCGGAATCTGCCATTTCGACGGCGACGCTGGTGTCGGGTTCCAATCCCGTCTTCGGATTGAATACGCTTGGTGGCGCGATCGCAATAAATACGAAGAACGGTCGCGATAATCCCGGTACTGAGCTGGAAGCCTATGGCGGCTCGTTTGGACGGTACTCCTTCGAGGCCGAGACGGGCGGGTCCTCCGGTCCTTTCGATTGGTTCTTCACGGGCAACTATTTCGACGAGAAAGGGTGGCGCGACGAATCCTCTACTACGGTCAATCAAGGCTTTGCCAAGGTCGGCTATCAAGCCGATGGTACCCATCTCAATCTCAGCTACACCTACGCAGATGACTTTATGGGGGGTGACGGTCCGACGCCGTTGTCCATGCTGGACTACCGCCGTGCACAAACCTACACGCCCGACAGCACTCAGAATCACATGAACTTCCTGAACCTGACGGGATCGCAGCTCTTCGGCGACAAACTGGTTCTTTCAGGTAATGTGTATTACCGGAATCTGACCACTTTCGTGATCAACGGTAATATCAACGACAACTATCTCGCAGCCACCGTCCCGATTGATTGCACCCCTCCGTACACGACATTGGCGGCTCTTTCCAATTGCACGCCGGGCCAGAATGTAACGAGCCCTGTCACCCAGAAGAGCACGGGCTTCGGGCTGCAGCTCACCGATTCGCACAATCTGGCTGGCTTTAAGAATCAGGCAACTGTAGGTGTCAGTTACGATAACTCCAAGGACACCTTTAGCCAGGCCTTCGACGCCGGTGGAATCGAGCCGCCGCCCGCGCACCTCCTCATCTACTACCCCAGCCCCTACAACGGTGAAGAGGTTACTGGCATCAGCGGCACGAATAAGATCTTTGGACTCTACATCACGGACACGCTCTCTCCAAACGATCTGCTGCACTTCACGGCATCCGCACGCTACAACCGCAATACGGAGACGTTGAATGGTTTCAACATCGACACCGATGTGACCGATATCGGTGACGGATTTAACTCATCAAGCCCGGTCACTGGAGACAATACGTTTAGTCGCGTCAATCCGGCAATTGGATTTACGGTGACGCCGACAAACGCATTGACTTTCTTCGCGGATTACAACGAGGCGAGTCGCGCGCCGACCGTGATTGAACTTGGCTGCGCAAACCCCGCTGAACCCTGCGGGCTTCCCGATGACTTCGCGAGCGATCCGCCCCTGAAACAGGTGGTAGCCCGTACCGCTGAGATTGGCGCCCGCGGCACGCCGGCCGACCAGCGATTGACGTGGAGTGTCGACGCCTATCGAACGGTCAATAGCAACGACATCCAATTCATCGCCAGTGCAATCAATTCGGGATATTTCGACAATGTCGGCAGCACGCGGCGACAGGGCTTCGATGTCACCGTGGGTGGCAAGGAAGGCGAGTTCACGTGGCGGGCCGCTTACAGCTATGTGAATGCGACGTACCAGTCGACCTTTACGGTCAACTCTGAGTCCAACAGCACCGCTGATGTCAACGGCAACATTATCGTGTCGCCGGGCGACCGCATACCGCTCACGCCGCGCAGCACGGCTCGGCTGATACTCGCGTACGATGTCACCAAGAGTCTCAACCTCGGCGCCAACGTCATCTATGCCGCCGGATCATTCCTGCACGGCGACGAGAACAATGCCAACTTGGGAGGCGCCACTGACCCGGCTACCGGCGCGTTCATTCAGGGCAGCGGCTGGTTACCCGGCTACACGCTCGTCAATTTTAATGCCACTTATCATGCTACGGGCTATGTCGACGTTTTTGCGCGCGTGGTCAACGCGTTCAATGTCAACTACGGCACTGCGGGCTTTCTAACCGACAATGTCTATAATCCCAACGGAACGTTTCGTGCCAACCCCAACAACTGGACCAATGAGGACGTCGTAGCACCCGGTGCGCCCCGCGGAATATGGGCGGGATTCCGCGTGCGCTTCTAAGGTTCAATATGCGGATCTGAGATCACGCTTCTTGGGCCGTTGGGAGCGGCAACTTAGTCGCGGCGGCCGGAACTGCGGGTCATGTGTCCGTGATGTGCGTGGCAAGGGTTCGATTGCTAACAACCGTGGATGTCTGGGATAGGTCATAGAGGCAGGTACGTGCTTCGAGACCGTTGCATGATCGAAGTCGGCTTGGTCGACCGACCGCGTTGGCGACGGACAACGAGTACTACGGGTTCTATGGCGTAAGCGCATCTAGGCGGCCGGGCAGCTAGGCATTCGCCTGATTGGGACTGATCGGTTCGTCCTCTGGGCGAACGGGGTGCTCGCTGCACTCGTGGTAAGAGGCTTGGGCGGTTACCGAAGCAACTGGAAACCGCACGATCTTCGACCGCAGGCTATAATTCGGGAGCGCTGCATTTAGCCGTATCCCCAATAGACGTCTGCAGCGCTCGATTCCCAAATCAGGATCACGCGTGTGGCAACCTACCGGAGGATTTCGGGAATTCTTCCCGAAGCATACAAATAAAGCCGTGTGGCGCACGCGCCACACAGAGGAGGCCTCGGACTCATGACCTTGCGTGTGCGCTTGATCGTCCTCGTCGCGTTTGTGCTTCTCGTCAGCGTACTTTTGGGTGGGATGATTGCGTTATGGCATGCCGCGCAATCAGCGCGCACGGAAATGCAGGCGGCGCTGCTGTCAGGCGAGCATCGCGTGCGCGATTCGATCGAATATCTACCGGAAGTGGCGGATCGCGAGGGCGACCTGCGGCGGCTGATCGCAACATTCAATGGCGATCGGCACGTACGCGCCTCGCTCCTGAACGGACACGGTAAAAGCGTTGCACAGTCCATCCTCTCCACGACGCCCGATCCGACTCCGGATTGGTTCTTTGACCTCCTGGGCGTACGTCCTTCCGGCACCGTGATATCGATTGGACCGACTGTCGCTGAGGAAACTATTGCGCTCGAGACGGATCCGCATAACGAGGTGAGCGAGGTGTGGACTGAGTTTCGTGACGGCATGGTCATCGTAGCCGTGTTCTGCATCTTGAGCTTCGCGATCATCCACTGGACGGCCGGGCGCAGCCTGCGTCCTCTTGAGACGTTATCCGCCGGCTTTCGCACGATCGGCACGGGTGATTATGGGACCCGTGTGGCCGAGGGCGGTACCCCGGAAGTTGAACATCTGGCGCGCGCATTCAATCTCATGGCCGAGCGTTTGGGCGCGCTGGAAGAGCGCAACCAACGCCTACACACGCAGCTGTTGACGATCCAGGAGGAGGAGCGCGCGGATCTGGCGCGAGACCTGCATGATGATGTCGGGCCGTTCCTGTTTGCGGTCAATATTGACGTTGCGAGCATTGCGCGCCTCGCCGCGGTGCATGGCGATGAGGAGATACTGGAGCGCGGCCGCTCGATCCGCGAAGCGGTCAGCCACATGCAAAAGCACGTGAAGTCGATTCTCGGTCGCCTGCGACCGACGGGCGTTACCGAGATTGGCTTCTCCCAAGCGGTGGAAAATCTCGGCGTCTTCTGGCGCCGCCGGCACCCGGAAATCTCGATCGAGTTCGATGTGGGAGCGCCGAATGTGAGTTTTGGGGATGTGACCGATGCGACGCTGTATCGTCTGATTCAGGAGAGCCTGACGAACGCCATTCGGCACGGACGGCCGCGCGCAATTAAGGTGAGCATACAGACGCAGGATCAGGGCGATATCCTGCTGCGAGTGTCCGACGACGGTGTAGGCCTCGCCACATCTACGGAGCGAACGGGACTTGGGCTTGCGGGGATGAAGGAGCGGATCAGTGCGTTGGGTGGGACTTTGAGCGTGCGCAATCACGTCGACGGCAGGGGCGCGAGCGTTACGGCGTACCTGCCGCGCCCGGCACCTGTGGCCGCGCCCGAAACGGAAGCCGAATCGTGAAGGTTCTCGTCGTGGACGATCACGCCGTCGTACGCGATGGCCTGCGGCGCCTGCTCGTGACCCTGCCAAATGTCGAGATTTTCGATGCGGCGACGGGACGTGAGGCGCTGTCCTTCGTGCAGAGGCAGCAGCCGGATTTGATCCTGCTCGACCTGCATCTGCCGGGGATCGGGGGCATCGAGCTCCTGCGGCGCCTCATTAGCATGAGCCCCGGCGTCCGTATTCTGGTTTTCAGCATGCATGCGGAAACCATGTATGCCGCGCGCGCACTGCAGGCGGGCGCGCGCGGCTATGTCAGCAAGAATGCCAGCCCCGAGGAGCTGCAGATTGCGCTCAACCGCGTAATTGACGGCGGTCGGTACGTGGAGCGCGAAATCGCGCAGGAGCTCGCCGTGCACGGTCCGGTCGACGCCGATCCGTGGAACCGGCTGACCGAGCGCGACTTGGAGATTCTGCGGCTTTTGAGCGAAGGGCGCAGCCTTGCGCAGATCGCCGCAGCGATCGGCGTCAGCTACAAAACCGTCGCGAACATCTGCACG
>Ga0182018_10001362_pt1 | contig 27952 bp, 25 predicted proteins | sample 812P2MmetaG_FD_120490 | JGI IMG/M metagenome (GOLD analysis project Ga0182018, IMG submission 120490) | Permafrost microbial communities from Stordalen Mire, Sweden - 812P2M metaG | ecosystem: Environmental > Terrestrial > Soil > Wetlands > Permafrost | place: Sweden: Stordalen | collected...
TACCGCTGTCTAGGAGATGCACCGAGGTCATGACCGGGGCGGGCACCCCGACCGCGTCGCTGTGGACCCCTCTTGCGTAAGCCAGCGCGATCGAAAGGGGTGCGACCATGAGCCCACCCGCAGCGTTGCGCATGTCACGGCGGATCTTCATCGTGCCCTCGCGGCCACCAGTCTCGACGTCGGCCCGGGATCCGAGGTAGCGGTAGGTCATGAGCCCGTCGGGACCGCCCATCACCGCCTCGAAACGCTCCCAGAACTCTTCAGCCGACGCCTGCTGCAGTTCCTCTGCTCTCGCCATGGCACTACCTCCTCGACAACGTAGTTTCGACCAGCCCGCGAACCTGTTCGGTGCGCCTACCGGCCGGCCAACAGGAGCTGCGCAACTCAGTCGCCCCGCCCGCCCTCGGATTCCGCTCGCATGACTTCGAACACGATCCCGCCAACCTCAGCGAAGAAGAACCGGATGCCCCCGTCCCCCCAGGCGGTGAGCGCAGGATCCGTGCACGGGAATCCGGCTTCGACGCAGCGTTGATGGGCGAGCTCGAGGTGACGGGTCCCGACCGCGACACCCCAGATGTGGGGGATTTCACCGTGGAGCACCTGGAACTGGCGGCTCTGTGTGGAGCCGACGATCAGACCACCACCAGCAGCGGAGGCCCCGCGAAACTCGTCCACGGCGCCCGAGGTGAACTCGCCCGACGTGTCCCGCGCCGGCGAGCGCAGGTCGCTCGGCGACGGCAAGGAGACCTCGCCGAGAGACCAGCCGTCGGGAACGTCCAGCACCTGCGTGAGGAAGCGCCGCACCGCCTCGGGATCGGGCGTGACGATCTTGACGTGGTTGATCCGATCCATGGCCAGGCCAAGGTCCGACTTTGCGCCCTTCTGCCCCCGATCAGGGGGCCGAGAGCAGTGACAGTGCGTTGTCCCGCATGATCTTTCGCACGTCTTCGGGCGAAAGTTTGTTCAGGCACGAGACGTAGTCAATGGGCTCGACATTGCCCTCCGGGTGCGGCCAGTCCGAACCGAAGAGCACCCGATCGACACCGATGAGCTCGGTCAGGCCCACGACATCCTCCTCGGGGAAGGGCGAGACGTAGACCTTCTCCTTGAAGATCTCCGACGGCCGCTGCTCCACGCGGACGCCGAACGCCTCTACCCGACGCTCCAAGAGTCCACCGGCGTGATCCAGCACATGCAGGCAGTAGGGCACCCAGTTGCACCCCATCTCGACGCTGGCGACACGCACGTTGGGAAAGCGTCCGAAGAGGTTGCCGAGCACGAGGGCGATGACGGTGTCGAGGATGCCGCGATCGCTGATCAAGGCAGCGGACAGGTTCGCCTGGTAGCGCGGATCGGAGACCGGCTGGCGGCCCCACATGCGCTCAAACGACTCCTCGTAGAGGGTCTCCCCGCCGAACGCATGGTACGCGGCGAGGGCGCCCGCCTCGTTCAGCCGTGCCCAGAACGGGTCCCACACGGTGTCCGCAGGCGAACGGCCGCCGGCCGGCCCCGGCCGCAGCGACACGAGGCGCGCCCCCTTGTTCAGGACGAAGTCGAGCTCTTGGGCCGCGAGCTCAGGGTCGAGCATCGGGATGTAGGGGGGCGCGTAGAGCCGATCCTGGTACCCGTAGCCCCAGTCCTCCTCGAGCCACAGGTTGAATGCGTGGAAGGCCTTGTAGGCCATCGGCACGTTGTCGTGCATGAGCCCTTCCACGCAGTCGCCGAGGGTCGGGAACAGGAAGCAGCGCTCAACTCCCTGGCGATCCATTACCTCGAGGCGCTCGTGGCGGTTGCGGTACGGGGCCGGCAGCGGCTCGAGCTCTCCGTACCGCGAGTTGTCGAACGCATGGATGAGCTCGGGCTCTCCCTTGCCCTCCTCGAGCTCCTTTAGGCGCGCGTGGAAGGCGCCTGCCTTGGCGATCGGGTTGAACGTCGGGTTGGACGGCACCGTCGAGAGGCGGTTGCCGAACATCAGGTTCCGCCGCTTCCCGTCTTGCACCCAGTGGATGTAACGCTTGACGGATTCGTCGCCGAACCGCAAGAAGGCGTCCTCGGCCTCGTAGTAGTGGTTATCGGCGTCGAAGAGTTTGTAGTCCACGGCAGAGCCCCTTTGTTGTACTTGAGTCAAATATAGCCCTATGGCGGCCACAGTTCTAGGGCCCATCGACCCGCCTCGCCCCGACCCTCGGGCACCGATCCGGCGCAATGGACAGCTGCCACAATGTGGGGATGGAGCTTCGCAAGGCCATGACGACGACGCCGGCGACTCGTGCTTTTGGCGACGACCCGCTCCCCGACGACACCCTTTACGACATCCTCGACCACGCCCGGTTTGCTCCCAACGGTGGAAACCGGCAGGCCTGGCACGTCACCGTCGTGCGGGACCATGACCTAAAGCGCCAGCTGGCCGAGCTGTGGGAGATGGCCCAGCGAGAGGATCACGCCTTCTACGAGGCGGGCCTGGTGCCATTCGTGGCCTCCGAGGCGTACTGGCGGAACCCTCCTGGGCAACCTTCCGTGCAACCCATCGACCTGGAGGCCGCTCGCCGACAGCCACCTTCAACCAGCCGCGGTGCCCCGCCAGCGCTCATCACGTCGGCGCCCGTGCTGCTGGTCGTCTCGGTCGACCTGAGCAAGATGACGGCGATGGACAGTGGGCTCGGGCGGCTCAGCATCGCGGCCGGCGGGTCGGTGTTCCCTTTCGCGCACAACATCTTGCTGGCCGCACGCGACAGTGGATTCGGGGGGGTGGTCACCACCGTCCTCGTTCGCCAGGAACCGGCCGTGAAGACGTTGCTGCACATTCCAGATGACCATGCGCTGGCGTGCACAATCCCGCTGGGTCGCCCGACGCGGGAGATCACGCGGCTGCGGCGCAACCCGGTTCGGGAGTTTGCGACGGTCGACCGCTTCGACGGCCCAACGTTCGAACCGGGAAGAGACGCCTCCGTCAGCTAGGCGTTTCCCTGCCCTCGCTCAACGAGCAGGCGCGCTTCTCGGGACGTCTCGGAAGGGAAGGTCCCTGTCGAATGTTCGCTCCCGAGGCATGCCGAGGACGCGCTCGCTAATGACGTTGCGGCTCATCTCGGTGGTCCCGCCACCGATACAAGCCGCCTGCCGCATCAGGTAGGCGATGCCGCTTTGGGTCGTGTCCTCCTCCGGCCACGCCACGCTGCTGCTTCCGGCGAGCTCGAAACCGATCGTCGCGTTACGTACCGAATTGGTTCCCAGGTACAGGCGGGTGAGCGCTGCCGCCTGGTCCGTCGTCTCACCAGTACGGATCTGTCGGGTGACCCAGCTCGTCAGCACCGCGCCGACCGCGTCCCCCGCGTAGGATTCGCCGATGAGCTCCCGGGTCTTCCCCTGATCCAGACTGCCCTGGGCCCGAGCCAGCTCGAGGAGTCGAGCCGGGCCCTCGGGGACGCCACCGGCCGCGCGAACGTTCGCTGGGCGGGTCACGTACGGGGACCCACCACCCACCGTCCGCTCGTGGTACATCCAGCGGACGCCGACGGTCCAGCCCATGTCGACCTCGCCGACGCGATCGGTGTCGGGAACTCGGACGTCGGTGATGAATTCCTGACAGAACTCGCGCGAGCCGTTGAGCATCTCGATGCGATGGATCTCGATCCCCGGTTGGTGGATCTTCAGTAAGAAGACGCTCAGGCCGCGGTGCTTCGGAACATCCCAGTTCGTTCGGGCCAGGCAGAGGCCCCAGTCGGCCCACCAGGCGCCCGTCGTCCAAATCTTCGACCCGTTCATCACCCATTCTTCGCCGTCACGAACGGCCGTGGTCTGCGCGCCCGCCACGTCGGAACCACCACTCGGCTCGGAGAGGAACTGCATCCACAACTCCTCGCCCTTCAAGATGGCCGGAATGTGGTTCCGCTTCTGTTCCTCGGTACCGAATTCCAAGATGACCGCCATGCACGGCGTGAAGGTGGGCACCTGCGTCTCCGCCGGGTACTCGTACCCGACCAGCTCACGGTTGAGAGCCGCTTGGTGGGCGGGAGTCAGGCCTTGTCCGCCGTACTCACGCGGGACACTGACGCCGGCCAGCCCGCCGTCAAAGAACTTCCGCTGCAGCTCTCGGCAGCGGGCGATCGACGCCAGCTCCTCGTCGTCCGAACGAAGACGTCGATAGCGGGCTCCGCCGCCTTCCGCCTGGTGCTCCATGTTCTCGGCCAGCCACGACCGGGCCCGCGCCGCAAAGGTCTCCACGTCCTCGATCGGCTCGAGGAGCTCCGCGTCTTCGGTCATCGTGCACCCTCCAGGGCTTCCAGGATTCTCGATATGCGTACCGCGTGCTGCGCCGGAGTGCCGAAGAGCGGGACGTTCGTCACCACCCGCCTGAGATAGAGGTGCAGGTCGTGATCGAACGTGACCCCGATGCCACCGTGGAGCTGGACACAGTCCTGCAGGAGCTCCGGGCCGTTTCGCCCCACGTAGGACTTCGCGGCACTGACGACCGCCGACCGGTCGTCGGCATCGGCTTCTACCGCTCGAGCTGCTGCGTCGGTAATCGCATGGCTCGCTTCCAACCACATCTTCATGTCGGCAAACCGGTGCTTGATCTCCTGGTAGGACGCCAGCGGCCTGCCAAAGGACAACCGGTTGAATGCCCACTCAAGCGTGGTGTCGAAGGACCACTGCATGGCGCCGACGGTCTCGGCGAGCTGGATCACGACGGCGAGATCGATCAACCAGTGCACCGCCGGCGCAGCGGCTCCGAGTTCCCCCACGGCGGCGTCCCGCGGGAGCTGGACCTTGTCGAAATCGACCGTCGCGAACCGACGGGTCATGTCAAGCGATCGCAGCGGGGTGACGCGCACTCCGGGCGCATCACGCGGGACAATGAACTGGCTGAGTCCCGATTCGTGTTGAGCGGTGACCAGAAAGTGATCGGCCTGAGCGGCCGCCTCGACCGGCGATTTCCGCCCCGTGAGGACGATCGAGGCCCCGTCGCTGACTGCCTTCAGTTCCACCTGGCCGAGCCCGTCGCACGGCGCAGGCTCGGCCAGCGCCCAGGCGGCCACCGACTCCCCGGCGAGAATCGGCTGCAACACGTCGGCTTGCTGCGCGTCGCTTCCCCACCGACCGAGCGCGGCTGCCACCGCGTTGACCGGCAACAGCGGTCCCGGGGCCGCATGCGAGCCGAACTCGTAGGCCACGAGCATGAGGTCGAAGACCCCGCTCTCGCTCACGCTGCCGCCACCCGACTCCTCGGGCACCACCAGCGATGACCAACCGAGCTCGGCGCCACGGCGCCACAGATCGGGCTCGTATCCGACATCGCTGTCGGCCAAGGCGCGCAACGCGGTCGGCGGACACTCGGCCTCGAGGAACTTCTGCGTCGTCGCGGCCAGAAGCTCTTGGTCAGGACTGCGTTCGAACACCGGTGACAACCCCCAAGCTTGGCTTGGCTCTCGGCCGGACCTGCGTCAGTCGACCGCGAGTTGCATCAACATATCCCTCCGACGAAGATTGCGAAATTAGGCTCCGCCAAACATCGGGCGTCGGCCGTGAGGGGCGGGCACCACCGGGGGTGACTTGGAGTGACCGAGCGATGGACTCGAAGATGGCGCCGCGGACCGTAGGCACACAGCTCGATCGGGGTGATGTGCGCACCGGCTCGGAATCCCTGACGAGCATCACATCAACCCGACCGGCACGACGATTGGCAGGGGAAATGGAACCATCCGAGCTGGTGATCCGAGAGGCGTGCCGGGATGCCATCGCGCAGTACACCCACGCCGGCGACCGATTCATGTTGGAGGAGTTGGCGGGAGCCTTCTGCGAGGACGGGACGCTCGAAACTCGAGGCGATCCTCCGGTCACTGGTCGCAACGCGATCATTGAGCGGCTGTCGGGAGGACGAGGGACGACCGACCTCGAGATACGCGCACAGGCTCGCCGGGAACAATCGGCCGGGGGGCAACGGAGGATCGTGCGCCACAACATCGCGAACATCCAGTTCGAATCGATCACCCCGACGGAAGCCAAGGTGAACTCCTACTTCACCGTGTTCACGGAGATTGGGTTGGACCACATGGGCCGGTACCGTGATCGTCTCGTACCGGTCGGCGAACAGTGGCGCATCGCGCACCGCTTTGTCTCGGTCGACTGGTTCGCTCCCGGCTCTAGGTTTGGGTCGTCATGAAGTTCGTGATGGAGTACCCGATCTTGAGCGACGTGGACGGCGGCGCGTGGATCGAGCCGGCCAATATCGCCGAACTGGCCCGGGTCGCCGAGAGCGCCGGGCTCGACGCGCTGGCATTCACTGATCATCCGGCGCCCTCTCGAAAATGGCTGGATGGCGGCGGTCACGAGACGTTCGACCCATTCGTGGCCCTGAGCTACGTAGCCGCGGTCACGACAACGTTGCGGGTCATGACCTATCTCACTGTGGTCCCCTATCGGAACCCGCTCATGACGGCCAGGAGCATGGCAACGGTCGACCGGCTCTCCGGAGGTCGCGCCACGTTCGCGCTCGGGACGGGATACCTGCGCTCGGAGTTCGCCGCGCTCGGTGTCGACTTCGAGGAGCGCAACGCCCTGTTCGACGAGGCGGTCGACGTGATGCGCCAGGCCTGGACCGGGGACGAGGTCCGCTACGAGGGTCGCCATTTCCAAGCGCACGGTGTGGTGATCACCCCGGGACCCGTTCAGAAGCCACACCCGCCCTTGTGGCTCGGCGGGAACGCGTCGGTGGTACGCGAACGGGTCGCCTCGTGGGGGCAGGGCTGGGCCCCGCTGCTCGGCGGTCCCACACTCATGCGGACCACGCGGACCAAGGACATCGCCGGCCGGCAAGAGCTCGCCGAGATGATCGCGACCATTGGAGACCAAATGGAGGCGGGTGGCCGCGACAGGAGCCAGCTCGACGTGCTGTCGGGTAGTCCTGAACCGCTCCCGGCCGATGCCAGTGTCGAACAGCAGATCCACGCGATCGGCGAGCTCGCAGAGATCGGCGTGACATGGACGCACGTCCCGCCGGTCCCTCGGACGAGCTTTGCCGCGGCGCTGGACGCGCTTTCGAGCCATCAGGAGCTCATGGCGAAGTCTCGCTGAGCCGACGGGGACACGGGCACCGGCGCGCCCGTAGCTGTGCTCGTACCTGCTGTTGCGGCGGCGCTTGCTGCTCTCGACGGCAGACCCTGACAGCCGGACCTTGTGGGCCAGACCGCGAACGGGCTGCTACTTGTCCCAGGCGAGCGTGAGGTCCTTTACGTGGCGCAACCCGGGCGGGTACTCGAGCTCCTCGTGGCCGGGCTTGAGGTGATAGTCGGGGATGCGGCGGTGCCATTCTCGGAGGGTGACGCGAAGCTCTCGCCTCGCCAGGTGCGAGCCAAGGCAACGGTGGACGCCGCCGCCGAAGGCGATGTGGGGGTTCTTGCCACGATCGAACCGCACGTCGAACGCGTCCGGATAGGCGGTCGGATCGACGTTGGCGGCACCGTAACTGACGAGAACTGCGGTTCCCTTGGGGACGAACTGACCACCCGGCAGCTCGACATCTTGCTGGGCCACTCGCGGAACAGCTCCCGCCACGGGCGTCTCCCAACGCAGCAGCTCTTCGACGGCAGCAGCAATGACGCCTGGGTCCTCAGCGATCTGGCGACGGTGATCAGGGTGCTGGGCCAGGAACGCATAGAAGCACGTCAGCGAATCGCTGACCGTGTCGAGGCCGGCGATCAAGAACAGGAAGCAAATGTCGAGGATGTCGTTGTGACTCAGCTTGTCGCCGTCGATCTCGGCCGCCAGGAACCGGGTGATGATGTCGTTGGCCGGCTCGCGCTCGCGCAACTCGATGATGCCTCCGAAGTAGTCGTAGATCTCCTGACCGGTGGCACCCATCACCTCGCGCCGCTTGTCGATGTCGAGCATCGCGTCGGGGTCGAGCTTCTCGGGATGCAGGATCCCGTCGCGTAGGCGGAGGAACATGGTCAACTCGTCCTCGGGAAGTCCCATCAGGCCGAGGAACACCGACGTCGGGAACAACTCCGAGAATTCATCAGTGAAGTTGCACTCGCCCCGGTCGATGAACGTGTCGATCAGGGCATTCACCCGACGCGTGATGTCCTCTTCCTGCTCGTCCATGCGCTTGGGAGCGAACAACGGGTCGAGGAGCTTGCGGAAGTTTGCGTGCTGCGGCGGATCGATGTTCAACGGGATCAGCGGCCGGACGTTGCCCAAGTTCATCGCGAAGTTGGAGGAAAACAACTCGTGGTGCCGAAGGACGAACTCGGTGTTGGTCCGGGCAAAGCTGAGCACCATTCCTTCCATGGGCTGGGCGAATCCGCCCTGCTCGAGGAGCGCTTTGTAGTTCGGCTGCGGGTTCGACAGATCGAGCAGCGCCTGCATCCCGAACTGGTTGTAAGAGTCCGCTTCCTCGTTCACGTCAGCGGTGGTATCGGTCACTGTTTGTTCCCCGTTCCGGTGGGCCAGACGCGTATTGTAACCGCGTTCACCCTCTTTTTGAGGCCGAACTGCGACCTCGTAGCCCCTCCGGAGTGGCGGCGGCGGGGTCGGCGGCGAACCACGGCGCGGTCAGGAAAAGTGAGGCAGCACCTCTTCGGCCAAGAGGCGGAGGGTGTCCTCCTCGCCCCGGTCGTGCAGGAAGAAGACGAACAACGTCACGCCCTTGTCGATCTGGTCGCCGATGCGTTCGACGATGGCCGCCGGGGTCCCGATGAAACCGCCCTCCTCGAGGCCCCAGGCTGGTCCCCGGTAGCGGCGTTCCGCCCAGGCGCGAGCGGCGGCCAGGCTGGTCTCGTCGGGCGCCAACACGAGGACCGCCTCGAGAGAGCGCCGCAACGAGGCCGGGTCTCGTCCCAACTTTTCGCACTCCGCGTCGAGGATCGGGGCAACCTGTTCCCAACGTCCGAGTCCATACGTAGGGACGTTCCACACATCGGCATAGCGAGCGACCAGCGGCAGTGTGTAGCGCGCCCCGATCCCCCCGACGTGAATCGGAGGACGCGGGATCTGCACCGCTCGAGGCAGGTTCGGGACGTCCTTGACCTGGTAATGGGCTCCCTCGAACGTCGTGAGCTCGCCGGCGAACATCGAGGTGAGGATCTCGAGGGCCTCGGCCAGCCGCTCCGTGCGCTCCCGGAACGTTCCCCACTCGAAGCCCCCCACGTGATGTTCGGCCTCGTAGGACCCGCTCCCGATGCCGAGCTCGAGCCGACCGTTCGAGATGACGTCGAGCGTCGTGGCCATCTTGCCGAGCAGCACTGGATGGCGAAGATTGTTGTTGACGACCAGGTGGCCCACGCGCAGGGTCGAGGTATGGGCCAGCAGCGAGGTGGCAAGCGTCCACCCCTCGAGCGCCGGCTGATCGGGCAGGCCCGGGGCGTAGAGGTGGTCATAGAGCCAGAACGAGTTGAAGCCGAGCTCCTCGCAGAGCCGGGCGCGGCCGAGCAGGTCACCGAAGCCGAGCGCCACCTGAGGGATGTAGATCCCGAACTCCACCGGGCCCGCCACCGGCCACCCCCTCTGCCTGCGATCGCCCGCGGAGCCTATCTGTGGGTGAGAGGACGCCCCGGCATCGAGATCGACAGCGCGTGGAGCCTGCGGGACTGTCGTTCAGCCGCCGACGGCTCGGCGCACGAACCCGAGCAGGTGTTCGATGTCGCCGTCGGTCGGTGGCGACACCCAGAGGAACGTGTCGAGCCGACCGAACACCACCGCAGAGATCGCCGCGGCATCCCGCTCAGGGTCGGCGCTACCCAACGCCTGAAGCGGGTCGACCAACAGATGGTCCATCGCGCCCGGTCGGCCCTGGCCCGCCATCCCGGCGGGAAGCTGGCGCCGATTCCACAAGACCGCTCGCGTGGCCTGGGCGACGGCCGGGTTGGACGCCTGGGAGAGCACGCCGAGGACCCAGGCGCTGATCTTGGACGCCGGATCCGCAACCTTGGCCATCTGGTGGTCGAGGTAGCCGACCAGGCGCCAGGCGCCAGCCTCCACGACGGCCGCCACCAGGTCGTCCTTGCTGGCGAAATGGCGATAGAAGGCCTGATTGGACAGACCGGCCGAGCGGACCACGTCCGCCACCCGGGGACCCGCCCGATCGCCGGCGGCTTCCATGACCTCGAGTCCGGCGTCGAGCAGCCGCTCGACCTCGTCCAGATAGGCCGACTCGCGTTGGGCCAGCGCGCGTCGCACCGTGCGGGCGGCAGCCGGCGAGGGCCCCAGGTCACGCACTCCAGCACTCTCATCCGTCGGCGCCTGGGCCCAGGTGGTCATAAGGTCCTGAACATTCCCCCGTCGACCAGCACCTGGGCGCCGTTCACGTAGCCGGCCGCGTCGCTCGCCAAGAAGACGCAGACCCCGACCAAGTCGGCCGCCTGACCGATTCGGCGGAGGGGGTTCGCCGCCGAGATGCCCTCGATCGCCCCGGGCCCCCAGGCCTTGGCGATGTCGGTCTCCGTCGCGCCGGGCAGAACGACGTTGGCCCGGACCTTCGGGCCGAACGCACCCACCAGCCCGAGGGTGAGGGCGTTCAGTCCGGCTTTCGCCATCGCGTATGGCAGGTCTCCAGGCCCGGGTCGCCACGACCCCGCAGTGCTCACGTTGATGATCGACCCTCCGTCTCCTTCCGCCATCTTGGACCCGAAGAGCGCCGACAGGCGGAAGGGGCCCCTCGCGTTGACGGCATGGGTCTTGTCGTAGAGCTCCTCGGTCACGGACACGAGGTCGGGGTAGAGCGGGGACAGCCCGGCGTTGTTGATCAGCACCTCGCAGTGACCGAAGTGGTCGTAGACGGCATCGACCAGGCGGTCGCACTGCTCCCAGTGGCTCACGTTGCATTCGACCGGGATGGCCCGGGACCCGGTGGCCGACTCGATCTCTTCGGCGGCGACGCGGCAGGCTTCGAACTTGCGGCTGGCGATGACCACGTCGGCACCGGCCGCGGCGAGCCCCTCCGCCACCGCGCGCCCGATGCCCCTGCTCCCGCCGGTCACGACGGCCACCTTGCCCCTGAGGTCGAACAGGTCGGCCGGTCCGTACGTCATGGCTGTTCCTTCCCTCCTCGCCCGGTCGGCCGGTGCCGAGAATTGTGTTCTGGGATTCGGGAACCATAGTCTCGGGTTGACGGGATAGTTGGCGAGAACGGGGGCAGGCCCATGGGGTGGGACTTCACTACCGAGCCGGAGTTTCAGGCGAAGCTCGACTGGATGGACGAGTTCGTCCGGGACGAGATCGAACCGCTCGACCTGCTCTTCCCGCATCTCACGTACCGCCGGATCGAGGACCCGCTGAAGGTGCTCGTCGACCAGCTGAAGGGGGAGGTCAGGTCCCGGGACCTGTGGGCCTGCCATCTCGGCCCGGATCTCGGGGGCCAGGGCTACGGCCAGCTCAAGCTGGCCCTGATGAACGAAATCCTCGGTCGCTCCGCCTGGGCGCCGATCGTCTTCGGCACGCAGGCACCCGACACCGGCAACGCCGAGATCATCGCCGCCTACGGGACGCCCGAGCAGAAGGAGCGCTGGCTCAAGCCCCTGCTCAATGGCGAGGTGTTCTCCTGCTACTCAATGACCGAACCCCAGGGTGGCTCGGATCCCACCCAGTTCCGGACACAGGCCGTCCGCGACGGCGACGAATGGGTCATCACCGGCGAGAAGTTCTTCTCGTCGAACCTACGCGAGGCCTCGTTCCTGATCGTCATGGCGGTCACCAATCCAGACGTGAGCCCCTATCAGGGCATGTCGATGTTCCTGGTCCCGTCGGACTCGCCGGGCATCCGCGTGCTGGCCAACATCGGCCTGGGCAACGAGGCGTTCGGCGAGGGCATGCACGCGCACGTTCGCTATGAGGCCGTGCGGGTCCCCCACGAGAACCTCCTCGGGGGCGAGGGTCAGGCCTTTGCCGTGGCCCAACGCCGGCTCGGCGGGGGCCGGATCCACCACGCCATGCGGGCCGTCGCCGGCGCGAAGCGGCAGTTCGACATGCTCTGCGAGCGGGTGCTCAGCCGGACCACCCAAGGCAGCCTTCTCGCTTCCAAGCAGCTGATCCAAGAAGCGGTCGCCGACTCGTGGATCCAGATCCAACAGTTCCGGCTCTTGGTCCTCTACACCGCGTGGCTCATCGACGAATCCAGCACCGCGGCCACCCGCCAATACGTCGCGGCGTGCAAGGTGCTGGCCGCTCAGGTGCTGAGCGACATCGGGGCCAAGACCCAGCACATCCACGGGGCCCTGGGGGTCTCGAGCCTCATGGACCTCACCGGCGGGAACGGCGCGATGGGCATCGTCGATGGACCCACGGAGGTGCACAAGGTCACGATCGCCCGGCAGGTGCTGAAGGACTACAAGGCGGCCCCCGACGCCTGGCCCACCGCGTTCAAGCCCCGCCAGCTGACTCAGGCTCGCCGCCGTTTCGACGAGGCGCTCGAGCGGCGGGTACCCGATGACGGCACCCGCCGGGCCTTCGGCGACCTCCTCCGCGACTCGACCGCCCCCGACGAGCTGGTGAAGCAGATGCAGGAGTACCTCGACGCAACGACCGGGAACCTGTAGGCCCCGATGCCCGCGACGCCCATCGACACCGCCGAACTGCAGGCGCGCACGGACTCGCTGCTGGAGGGTGTCGCACCCGGGTGCCGCGTCGACCCGATCGTTCCGCTCCAGGGCGGGACCTCGAGCGTCACCTACTGGACCACGTTCCACGCGTCGGACGGAGACCCCTGCAAGGTCGTCTTGAAGGTCGCCCCGGCGGGTCTCGAGCCGACGAGGAACCGAGACGTCCTGCGTCAAGGCAGGCTGCTGCGCGCGCTGACCGGCACCACCGTGCCCGTCCCGCGCGTGGTCGCCGAGCACCCGGGGGCGCCGCCCGAGATCCCCCCGTTCTTCGTCATGTCCCACGAACCCGGTGACTGCCTCGAGCCAAATTTCCTGCCGCCGGAGGACCAGCTGCCCAACGACGAGGTCCGGGAACGTGAACTGCACGCGGCGAGCATCCTCGGCCGGCTCCACGCCGTCGAGCCGTCCGCCATCGGGCTCTCGGAGGAACCGGTGGTGTCATTGGAGCAGGAGCTGGAGCGCTGGATCGGCTCCTTTTCGGTGTGCGACCCGGACCTGCGTGAGGGGTCAGAACCCGTCGCGGAGCAGTTGGCTGGCGCCGTGCCCACCATGGGCCCGACGGTGGTGCTCCACGGTGACTACCGGCTGGGGAACACCCTCTCGTTCGGCCGCGAGGTGGCGTCGGTCATCGACTGGGAGATTTGGTCCCGCGGCGACGCACGCGTCGATCTGGCGTGGTTCCTCATGATGGCCAACCCCGACGAATCGCTCGGCCGCCCGACTGCGCCGGGCATGCCGAGCGATGACGAGCTCCTCGGCGCGTACGAGAGCGCTCGCGGCGCAAGCGCCCGCGACCTTCGATGGTTCGCGGCCCTGGTGCGCTACAAGCAGGCCGCGGCCGGGGCTCTCATCACCCGCAACGCGCGCCGCCGTGGCGAGACCGCCACCACCGCTGGTGGCAACGCCGGGCTCCTGCTCTCGGCGAGCAAGCTCCTCGGTGCCTAGCTAGGACCGCTCAGTCCGACGAGGGAAGGGGCTTGGCGCTCTTCAGCTGGAGCGACCGACCCGACACCGCCAGCGACCCGTCGCCGGCTTTGGTGCAGAGGACCTCGAGGGCCACCTCGTCATCGCAGTAACGCTTCCCCAACTGGGTGCCGGCGCTGTGCTCGGGGTCGATCGCCCCCGCTGGCTCGGCGTCGGACCCCATCGCGACCATGGTCTGGCCGCCGCACTGCAGGGCGGCCTCTTCATTGGGAGCCCGGACGACGACCACCTCGGTCGTGTCCACCACACTTCGCCAGCGCGACCCGGCCGCCATCTTCACGTCGAACATCCCTTCCTCGTGCTGCCCGCACCCAGCCCCGCGTGCCGGCGCCGCTTCGAATGATCCTCCCGATGCGGGGCCTCGTTCACGCCCCGCCCAAACGGGCGGAATTACACTAAGTTTAAGGCTTCCGCGGATCCAGTCAAAGCGCGCAACACGCTTGAAAGGGTGTGTCATGGCTCGAAAGTTGTCATTCCCGGTATTCGACGTCGACAACCACATGTACGAGACGACCGACGCCTTCACCAAGTACCTCCCCGAGGAGTACTCCGGGCTCGTCCGGTACGTGGAGATCAAGGGTCGAACCAAGATCGCGATCAAGAACAAGATCAGCGACTACATCCCCAACCCGACCTTCAACGTCGTCGCCGCGCCGGGGGCCTGGGAGATCGATTTCAAGCTCAAGAACCCGTCCTCGAAGACGAAGCCCGGAGACAAAAAGGTCGAGATGCCACCGCGCTACGTGCCGTCGATCCCCGCCTACTTCGACCCCGCACCGCGCCTCGAGCTGCTCGACGAGCTCGGGATCGAGCGGGCCATGATGTGGCCGACCTTGGCCAGCCTCCTCGAGGAGCGCCTGTCGGACGACCCGCATGGGACGCATGTGGTCGTCCACGCCTTGAACGAGTGGATGCACGAGCACTGGAGCTACGACTTCGACGACCGCATCTTCGCGACCCCCGTCATCACGCTGCCGATCATTGACGAGGCCCTGCGCGAGCTCGACTATGTCGTCGAGCACGGCGCTCGAGCGGTGCTCATCCGACCGGCACCCGTGCCCGACTTCAACGGCCGGCGTCGCTCCTTTGCCCTGCCCGAGTACGACCGGTTCTGGGAAAGGGTCCAAGAGGCAGACATCCTCGTCGGCATGCACTCCTCGGACAGCGGCTTCCAGCGCTACCTGAACGAATGGGAGGGTTACGACTCCGAGTTCCTCCCCTTCGCCCAGAAGCCCTCGGCGTTCTCGGCGATCCTAGGGGCCGATCACCGGACGATCTCCGATGTGGTCGCGTCGATCATCGGCCACGGACTGGCCACCCGCTTCCCCAAGCTTCGGTTCGTGCCGGTCGAGAACGGCAGCGCCTGGGTGCGCCCGCTCGTCACCAAGCTCGAGAAGATCTACGAGCGCACGCCTGAGCTGTTCGACGAGGACCCGATGGTGGCGTTCCGCCGGTGCATCTTCGTCCACCCGTTCCACGAGGAAGACACCGTCGGCCTGGTCAAGCTCTTGGGTGCCGACAACGTCCTGTTCGGCTCGGACTACCCGCACCCCGAAGGCATGTTCGACCCGATCACCTTCGTCGACGAGATCGACGAGCTGCCCGTGTCCGATCAGGCCAAGATCATGGGCGGGAACCTGGCCAAGCTCATGAAGGTGACGGTCGCCGCTTAGGTCCTCTCGGAGGGCGGCGGCTCCACGCCGCCCTCCAGCACCCACCGGGCGGCGGTGACGAGCGGGTTGGCCCGGTCGTCGCGCAACAGTGCCTCCAAGAGCGCCACGTCCTTGGCCAACAGATCGCGGGCCGCGGCGGGCAGATCGTCGCCGCCGGCGCCCGCCACGACGTCGAGGGCGAAGGAACGGGCCGAGCCGGCGCTCAGGGCATCCCCGAGAGCTGCCCGATCCAGGCCCATGCGTCGGCCCGCGGCGAGGGCGTTGCGCGCGAGGGCCACCCCCGCGGCGAAGAGCCCGTTGTTGAGCAATTTGGCGATCTGCCCGCTCCCCACGTCGCCCACGAGCACGATCCGGTCGCTATGGGTCGCCAGCACCGGTCGGCACCGTTCGAGCACCAAGGCGTCCCCACCGATCATCGTGAGCAAGCGTCCCGCCGACGCGGCCGCGGCACCCCCCGACACCGGGGCGTCGAGCAGGTCCGCCCCGACCGCCGCCGCCCGTTCGGCCAGCGACAGCACGGTCGCCGGAGCGACCGTGCTGTGGATCAGAAGCGTCGAACGGGGCCGCAGCCCCGCCAGCACGCCGGAGTCGCCGGCGCACACCATCTCGACGTCGTCGTCCGAGCGAACGCACACGCACACGAGGTCGACGGCGTCCGCCAGCGCCCTCGGGTCCGCTGCCGATCCCACGCCGGGCGCCCGGAAGGGATCGAGGCTCGCTGGTCGCCGGGCCCAGGCGACAACCTCGAAGCCGGCCGCCGCGATCCGAGAGGCCATCGGACCGCCCTGATTCCCGAGGCCGATGAATCCGACGCGCGGAGGCACCACCCGACGCTAGGCGCGACGCTCAGGCGGCGACCCACCGGAGCGGTGATCGGGCTGCGTCGGCGACGCCGTCATGGCGAGACCCCGGGCGCCAACAGCCGTCAGGAGCCCGACGGGGCGGCGAAGCGCTCGCGCACGGCTCGCTTGTCCGGCTTCCCGGAGCCGAGCCACGGGATGTCAGCTTCGTCATCGAGGATCTCGATGCGCGTGGGCACCTTGTATGAGGACAGCTCCTTGTGCGCACGCGCCCGGATCGATTCCGGATCGACGGTGGCGCCGGAGGCGGGCACCACGACGGCCGTCACCTCCTCCTCCATCTCTGGGTGCGGCAGGCCGAAGACGAGGGCGTGGGCGACGTCGGGGAAGCCCTCCAAGACGAGCTCCACCTCGCGCGGCGACACGTTGGCGCCGCGCGACTTGACCATCTCGTAGAAGCGTCCGACGAAGAAAGCGCGGTTCTCGACGATGAAGCACCGGTCGCCCGTGTGGAACCAGCCATCGGCGTCGAAGACCTCCTCCCGCTCCTTCTTGTAGTAGCCCTGGGTCACGCCGTAGCCGCGGATGAGGAGCTCGCCCTCTTCTCCGTCCGCCAGTGTCTCGCCGCTTTCGGGGTCGACCACCTTTCGCTCCACGCCGCTCCAGTTCCCCACGGTCTCGCTCATGCCCCGGTGCGCGGGGATGCCCGGCACCGGGGCGCCGATCAGTGCGACGTCGGAGGGGCCCGACACGAGCATCGGGCAGTGCTCGAGGTTCCTCCCGGGGAACGTGGGATGCGTCCGCATGGACTGGATCAGCGACGGCCAGGCCGCCACCATCGAGCACGCCTCCTTCTCCACCATGTCGAGCGCCGCCTCCGGCTCGAAGCGCTCCAGGCAGCAGACGGTGAAACCGGACTGGAGCGCGCCCCCGAGCACCAGGAAGCCGCCGATCCAAAAGAACGGGAAGCCGCAAAGGATGCTGCCGGCGCCGGCCCACATCTCCCCGAAGAACGCCGTGGTGCGGATGATGGACCCGTGCGAGTGCACGACGCCCTTCGGGAGGGCACTCGAGCCCGAGGTGTACACCACGGTCGCCAGGTCGGCCGGCGTCACCGCCTCTTCGACCGCGGCTAGCACCTCGTCAGTGACCTCGACCGCTCCGGGGTCGTCCGGATCGAAGGACACCGGCGTGGCCCACGGCCGGTCCGTCTCGCCGCTCATCCAGATCGATCGCAGGTAGGGCAGATCGGCCGAGAAGAGCTCCGGGCCCACACACTGAGAGAGCCCGGGAACGACCTCCTCGAGAAAGGACGCCACGTCCTTGCCGAGCATGGTGGGCCCACAGAGCAAGACGGCCACATCCCCGATCTGCAGAACCGTGCGCAGTTCGGGAGCCTTGTAGATCGTCGAGAATGGCATCACCACCGCCCCGATCCGGCTGGCGGCCAGCCAGGCCACCACCCATTCGACGCTGTAGGTGTAGAAGAGCCCGACCCGCGTGCCCTTGCCGAGCCCGGCCGCGAGCATCTTCTTGGCGAGGACCCGCGATGCCCGATTGGCATCGGCGTAGGTGATCCGGCGGTCGGGCAGCACGATGAAGTCCCGCTCGCCGAACAGGCTCGCCGCCCGCGTGATGCAGGATCCCACGGTCGGCTTGTAGTCCAGGTCGGGAACGGGAACGACTGGCACGCCCCACCTCCATTCTGCGAAACCCATTGTTAGACCACGTCAAATTACTCGACAGCGGCCAGGTCGGACATCGGCGCCGAGTTGTGGCATCGTGTCCACCATGGTGGCCCCCGAGATCCTCCTGAAAGCAGAGAACCTGGACGTGCGCTACGGCACTTCGCGCGCTCTGTTCGACGTGTCCATCGACATCCCGGCCGGCCGGGTCTTGGCCCTCCTCGGGCCGAACGGGGCGGGCAAGAGCACCTTCGCCCGGGCGCTCTCGGGCCTCGTCCCGCTCACGGCGGGCCGGATCGAGTTCGCGGGCCAGGACATCAGCAAAATGCCTGCGCATCGGCGGAACCTGGCCGGCTTGACCTACATCCCCGAGGGCCGCGGCATCTTCCCGGGACTGTCCGTGATCGACAACCTGCGCATGGCCGTCCGCCAGGCCGGCGGTCGCTCGCAGCGGGAGGCGGCCATCGAACGGGCCATCGAACTGTTCCCAATCCTCGGTGCCCGCCGTCTGCAGCGCGCCGGCAGCCTCTCGGGAGGTGAGCAGCAGATGCTCTCGCTGGCTCGGTCATTGGCCGTCGAGCCGAAGCTGATGATCGCCGACGAGATGTCGCTCGGCCTCGCCCCGATCGTGGTCGACACCGTGTTCGAGAACCTCGAGCGGGTGCGCGCCGCGGGCATCTCGGTCTTGTTGATCGAGCAGTTCATCGTCCGGGCCCTGGCCATGGCCGACGACTGCGTGATCCTGTCGCGGGGCCGGGTCGGTTGGGCAGGCCCCGCCGCTGAGGCGGGCTCCGAGGTCTTGGATCGCTATCTCGGCGAGGCGACGACCGCCTCTCTCTAAGCCCCTGGCGCGTCCTTCTCGGCGTCGGTCGAGAACCCCTCGCCGAGGTATGCAGCCTTCACCACCGGATCGTTGCGGATGGCGTCGGGAGGCCCTTGGGCAAGGAGCTCACCGAAATCAAGTACGAAGACGTGGCTGCACAGGCTAAGAACCATGGCGACATCGTGCTCGACGAGGAGCATCGCGATGCGCTCGTCGAGGACCGTTCGGTGCAGTGCGGCGGACAGTCCGGCGGCCTCCCGCTGGTCGAGGCCCGCTGAGGGCTCGTCCAAGAGCAGCACGGTCGGACTCGTGGCCAGCCCGCGGCCGACTTCGACGAGCCGGGACGTGCCGAGCGGAAGCGAGTCCACCAGAGTGTCGGCGACCTCGGTCAGCGAGAGGAGCTCCAGCAACGCGTCGACCCGCTCATTTTCCGCTGCGTCGGGCTTCCGGAGGCTCGCGCCCGTGAACATGTCCTTCCACAGGCGCGCCCTCGAGTGTCGGGCCCGGTAGGCGAGCACGAGATGCTGGCGAGCGGTCAATCCCAAGAACAGCTCGGGCTGTTGGAAGGTACGGGCCAATCCGCGCCGAGCGCGGCCTTGAGGGCTCGTCCCGGTAATGTCTGTCCCGGAGAGAAACACGCGGCCCGAGTCGGGCTTGAGCAGTCCGGAGCACGCCGCGAACAGGGTGCTCTTGCCGGCCCCGTTCGGCCCGACGAGGCCAATCAACGACGCCGGCGGGACCGCGATGCTTACCGAGTCGAGCGCGGTCAGACCACCGAACCGGACGACCACGTCGCGGGCTTCGAACACCGGCGCGGCCACGGGAGCAGCATCAACCGTTGTACTCATCCGACCGGCACTTCCTCTGCCTCCGGGAGAACGATCGCCGGAGGCGGGCCCCCTGTGGGCCGCCGCATGCCACGAACGCGCTCGATCAGCACGTTCAACTGGCGAGCGTTCTCGGTGAGCACACCATCGGGATTGCGGGCCACAAGTACGGCGCCGAGACCGAACAGGATCGGCGGCAGTTGACCGAACCACATGGGTAGGTACGTGGACGCGACCCCCGGCAGCACGGTGAACGCCATCCCGGCCAAGAGGGCAGCGAAGTTGGACCGGATACCGATGGTGACGAGGACGGCGAACCACACGACGCCGCCGAGGGTGTCGTAGTTGCCCGGAAGCGCGTTCCCCAGGGTGACCGCCAGAAGGGCTCCCCCGACGCCGGCGACAAACGTGGCTGCTCCGGCCACGACGAGCTTCATCTGCAGGACGCTCACGCCGATCGTCTTGGACGCCGGTTCGCTCCGGCGCACAGCGCTGAGAGCCATTCCGGTGGACGATCGGCGCAGGTTGACGACGAACAACGAAACGATGGCGAACACGACGAGACAGACGTACGTGAGTACACGGGGACTGGAAGCGAAGGACGGTGGACTAATGGTTACGCCGAGCCCGTCGTTGAGAAAGATCCCTCGGTTGAAGACCAGGTTCTCCATCAGGAGGCCGAAGGTCAACGTCACCAGGGCCACGTAGAGGTTCCCGAGCCGAATGGTGAGCATGCCGATGATGATCCCCATCGGCAAGGCCACGACCCCGCCCGCCAGCACCGAGAGAAGGATTGGCCAGTGATGGACCGCTGACAGCTGACCCGCAGCGAGTCCCCCGACGCCGCCGAAGGTCACCATGCACAGCCACACCATCCCTCCCTCGCCCGTGACGAGCGTGAAGGAGAGGAACAAGACGCCGAAGGCGGCGCCCTCCGCGATCAGGCCGATCCAGAAGCCCTGTACGACGATCGGCAGCAGGGCGACGATCACCACGCCCAACAGCGGCGGCAGCCAGCCGACCGAACTCCTTGACCTCGTGCCGGTCGATTGTGCGACCGTGCGCTCCTGTCCCTGCACGGCGATCGCCCGATCAAGAGTCCCACCGACACCGTCGGCCTCGTTCACCCGCCCCGTGCGGACCAGGTGGTACAGGATGAACACCGCCATCACCACGAACGGAATGCTCGGGATCACCGCCTGGGTGAACGAACTGTTGGACGGCAGATAGCGCTGGAGGAGCGCGGCGGCGACCCCCATCACCAGGCCAACGACGACCGCCACCGGCAGGTTGCGCAGCCGGGCGGCGATGACGGCGGCGAACGCGGCCGCCATGAGCAGGGTGTAGTCCTCGGGCGCAAGACCGATGACCGGTCCCGCCAGGACACCCGCGAGCCCGGCCAGAAACGTGCTGCCCGCCCACACGCCGATCGACACCGCTGTTGGGTTGGTACCCGACAGCGACGTCATGGCCGGTGAGTCCACCATCGCCCGGACTCGTAGCCCGACGTCCGTGTAGCGAAGGACGACGGCACCCACCACCACGACGACGAGGACGCAGCAATAGACGATGATCTGGTCCATGGTCACCGGGACCCCGAGGAACTGGAAGACCCTGACTGGCTGGGGAGCCAGTCCCGGCACCTGCACGGGTGTCTGGTTGCCGAACGCCAGGACGGCCAGGGGTGGGATCGTGACAGACAGTCCCAGGGTGCACACGATCTTGATCAGTGGTGAGGCCAGCCGGAGCAGCCTGAACAAAAGGACGTAGAGCAGCACGCCGATCACCGGACCCGCCACGACGATCGAGACGACTGCGGACGCGAGGATTCCCCAGTTCTGCTGGGTGTGCAGGTAGTAGTAGAAATCGGCGATGAAGTAGGCCAACGCCCCGAAGGCGAAGTTCAGAATCCCGGAGGAGAGGTACGTGACCACCAACCCGGCCGACACGATCGCGTAAATCCCACCGAGCACCAACCCGGCGATGATGTACTGGATCACGCGGCACCCCCCGGATGTCGGCCGATTCGGACACTGTATAGAACTCGGGTACAAACCGCCGCCCGGCATTCAGGCATTCCGAAGGCCTGGGTTCGCCGGAACCGGCGGAGAGCCAGTCCTATCCGGTGCCGGTGAGACGGACGAGACGAAAGGCCGGTATGTCCGAGGGTCAGCCGGCGACCTGGGCAGCGGCGGCCTCGGAAAGTGGCGGTCCCGCCAGGAACTCGCCCTCGCTGTCTTCGACTACATCGAGGCGTTCTACAACCCCGAGCGTTGTCACAGTTCGGTCGGCGACCTCAGCTCCGTCGACTTCGAAGCCCTGCAAACCGCCGCCGCAACCGCGGCATGATCACATAGCCAACCTGTCCGGAGAACCGGGGGAATCCAAGCGGTGGTGACGAACCTGGGTCGGCTGCCGGAATGTATTACGTTATGTGATACATTCATTCAATGACCAAGGCGGTCTCGGTTCGGCTGGATGACGACGTGCAGCGGGCACTTCGCACGCTGGAGGCGTCCGGTTTGAGTCGGTCGGCGGCTATCCGCAAGTCCATCCTCGACGCAGCCACTGCGCTTCGTCGAAACGAGGCGCTCCGCGCTGAGGTCGCAGCGCTCGAAGCAGACGAGGCAGATCGCAAGGAATTGCATGAGGTTGCCTCGTTGATGGAGAGCCTCCGTGCAGAGGGGTGACATCTACGAGCTTCGGCCGCCACGAGGCATCGGCCCCGAGCAGCAAGGTCGTCGTTTTGGCGTCATCGTCCAGGCAGATGCGTTACTGCCCCGATCTGTGGTCCTCGTGGCACCGACGTCACGTAGTGCTCGGCCGGCGAGCTTCCGGCCAGAACTCTTGATCGAGGGCGAAACCACCAGAGTTCTCGTCGAGCAGCTGGGGTCCGTCGATGTCAATCGCCTCGGCGCCTCGGTGGGTCATGCGAGCCCCGAGGAAATCTGGGGCATCGACGAGAGCCTGATGACCGTTCTCGGGCTCCAGTGACGGAAGGACGCTTTACGGCGTCGACCCGCGCCATCGAGGCACTCGATCACCAACGACCTGGACCACGCCACCCATCGGGCTACCGCAGCCGGCCCAGACGTTCAAGGCTTGATCATCAAAGTCGGAATCGTTTCTGAGAGAGTGGCTAGGATCCGTACGCATTCGACTTAGTCCTCTCAATCACCCGCAAGGGAGGCCAGGATGGCCAGCATGCTCGAAGGCAAGGTTGCAATCGTGACGGGCGCGGGACACGGGATCGGTAGGGGTCACGCCTTGGAGTTCGCCCGTCACGGCGCGGTCGTGATCGTCAACGACCTCGGTTCCTCGGTGCGTGGCGAGGGCCGGGGCCGGGATGCCGACGAGGTCGTCGACATCATCACCTCTCGTGGCGGCAAGGCGGTCGCCGACTACGGCGACGTCTCCAACGCCGACGACGTGGACACCATGGTGGCCAACGCCCTCGAGAACTTCGGGCAACTCGACATCGTGGTCAACAACGCCGGCATCGTCCGCGACAAGGTCATCTGGAACATGGAAGTCGAGGACTTCGATCTAGTCATGGCCGTCCATGTGCGTGGCACCTGGCTGCTGAGCCGGGCCGCCGCCAAGCACTGGCGCGACACTGCGAAGGCCAGCGCAGAGCCGACCGTCTACGGCCGGCTCATCAACACCACCTCCGGCGCAGGGCTCTCGGGCAACTTCGGCCAGTCGAATTACGCGGCTGCCAAGGCTGCCATCGTCGGAATGACGCTGACGATCAGCCTTGAGCTGGCCAGCATCGGTGTGACCGCCAACGTCATCGGCCCTGGCGGCCTCACACGCATCTCGTCCACCATGCCCGGCGCCGAGCCTCCCAGGGAGTTCGACCCGACAGAGGGCTCGGAGTTCGACCCGCGCGATCCGACGCTCTCGGCGCCGGTCGTCGCCTGGCTGGCCAGCCCTGAGGCCGCCTATGTCTCGGGACAGGTCATCAAGGCCTTCGGCGAGACTATCCAGCTGATGGGCGGCTGGCGGCCTGAGGTCACGCTCAACAACGGCGGCCAGCGCTGGGACGCGACCAAGCTCGGGCAGCGGTTTGCCGTTGACGTTTTCAAGACACGCGCGTCGGGAATTCGTCTCGGTGGCTGAGCATGGGCTCGGTCTGGCTGCTAGTAGCGCGCGTCCTCAAGATAGTGACCGCCTAGCGGAGGCCCTCGATGACGTATGGGAGACCACGCTGTGCCTATCGGAAAAGGTCACAGCGCGATCACGCCTAAAGGCACTTCTCGTTCGGCCCGCAGCCAGTCAGCGCCTGTGACTCACTGAGGCGGCTCTTGGTCGTGCAGCCGGGCAATCAAGTGACGCAGCGTGGCTCGCTCCGCTGGAGTCAGCACATCGAGCCACGCACGCTCGCGGGACGCCTGTTCAACCATTGCGAGGCTAAGCGCCTCCCGCCCCTTGTCCGTAAGCGCAACCCGTACCGAACGACGATTCGTTGGCCGGGTGTGGCGTGTCACCTGTCCTAGCGTCTCGAGCGTGTTGAGGGCGCTTGAGATACTCGCCCGTGATGCTCCGGTCAGTCTCGCCAAGTCACGTGGTTCAAGATCTCCCGCCGCCCACAGCAGGTTCAATATGCGGAAGCCAGCCCACGTCCCGCCGAGGGGACGGTGAACCGATTCGAAGTCGCGAACGAGTCGAGTCGTGAGCCTCATGAGGTTGAACATGATCTCCATACGTTCGAGCACGTCGCGGCTTTGGACGATTCCCTCCTCGAGATGTCGCTGACGGATGAGAGCGCGCACCTCCATCACGCTGAGCTCTGAGGGCGACGATTCTGAGACCATGGCAGGTATCTTGGGCTTGATCCGGTTCGGCGGACAGGTGGCTTGTGTTGATCATGCCGCCTGATGGTCGGCGTTGCGGTTGATAGCTTCCCCACTCGGCGGGGCTGCAGTAGTTAAGTGAGCTATACAGCCGGCGCACGTTGTACCACCCCTCGATGTAGTCGAACAGCGCTCGGCGCCGGCTCTCTTGCGTGGGCCAGTCCCAGCTCCAGGGCTCCTCGGTGCTCAGGCCGTCGCGTTCGCTGGCGTCGACTTCCGCCCGACGCACCCAGGCCCGCACCCCCGTCTCGGTCAGATCGAAGTCCCGGGCCACGTGGCCGATCGTTCGATCGCCGTCTCGGCAGCCCTCAACGACCCTCTCATTCCTGATGAGTTCGGCGACGACTTTGACCCTATCGTGACGTCATCCGGATTGGCCGACTCTCACCGTGGAGGGCAAACTTGACGCCAGTCTCTGCCTGCTCCCTAATCTGGCTTCAGCCCGAATCGTTGTCCACCAGTCGCAACCGGACGTGCACGTTGACATCACGCCATCACGGTTCTTCACACGTTGGCGCCCTCCGAATGCCAATCGAACCAACGGCCGTTGGTCGTCATTGCGAGTGGACGACGACCGCCCATCCTCATTTGTCCGCGAATGAGACTGCCGGTGGCCTCGGCGAGCGTCTTCCGATGGCCATCAGAAGCATCGGCCGCCTCCAATTTTCCGACTGAACGAAGCCCCATGGACCTCAACCTCCTCCTTGACATGGTCGTCTCCGGGTACGGCGATCGGGTGGCGTTTGGCGCGCCCAGTGGGGGGACCACCTACGAGGAGTTGGCCCGAGGTGCAGCTGCCGGAGCCTCCTTAGCCCGAGCCACCGAGGCCAGTGCCGTCGTCTTCGTAGCCCCGAATCATGTGGCCTTCCCCATTGCCCTGTTCTCGGCTGCCGCTGCAGGGCTGCCATTCATCCCCCTCAACTATCGGTTAGCCGATGAGCAGCTCGAGCCGCTCTTGGCCGCCCATCCCGGAGCCCTCGTTGTGGCCGAACGGCTGCCGGTTCCAGGTGCTGACCCGGCACGATCGTTCTTGCGTCAGCAGTTCCTCGACGAGTCGGCGGGGGAGGCGTCAACCGAATTGTCGCCGGCGGGGCCCGACGACATGGCGGTGATCCTGTACACGAGCGGTACCAGTGGCGTCCCAAAGGCTGCGCTCCTCCGGCACCGCCACCTGGCCTCTTACTTGCTGGGCACAGTCGAGTTCGCAGGGGCGGGCTCCGAAGAGGCAGCGCTCATCACAGTGCCGCCGTACCACATCGCCGGCGTCGCCAACCTTCTGTCCAATCTCTACGCCGGGCGCCGTGTTGTCTACCTCGACTCCTTTGACCCCGCGACCTGGCTGACTACGGTACGGGACGAAAGGATCACCCAGGCCATGGTGGTCCCAACCATGTTGGCCCGGATCGTGGACTACCTCGACGGCCGTGAGGCCGATGTGCCGACGCTGCGAACGCTCTCTTACGGTGGCTCGAGGATGCCATCGCCGGTGCTGGAAAAGGCGCTGGCCCTATTCGGCGACACCGGCTTCGTGAACGCCTACGGACTCACAGAGACGAGTTCGACCATCGCGCTCCTCGGGCCAGACGACCACCGAGCGGCCCTGGCGGGAGACGACTCGCTCGCCCGGCACCGCCTGAGCTCGGTGGGACGGTTGGTCCCCGGCATGGAGATCGAGGTCCGCGACGACGATGGCCGGGTGCTCCCAACCGGTGAACCGGGATTGGTCTTCTTGCGTGGTGAGCAGGTCTCGGGTGAATACGAAGGCGCAAGTGCCCTCGATCCCGAAGGCTGGTTCCCCACAAAGGACCGAGGGTGGGTGGACGCCGACGGCTACCTGTTCATCGAGGGTCGAGCCGATGACACCATTATCCGGGGTGGCGAGAACATCTCTCCGGCAGAGATTGAGGACGTGCTCCTTCGTCACCCGTCGGTGACCGACTCGGCCGTGGTGGGCGTGTCTGACGACGAGTGGGGTCAGCGGGTCGCCGCAGTCATATGCGTGGAGGGAGCCCGGCCAACCGCTGAGGAGTTGCAGGCCTGGGTCCGCCAGCATCTTCGGTCCTCGAAGACCCCCGACATCATCGAGTTCACCGACGAGCTTCCGCGTACTCCCACGGGAAAGCTGCTCCGAAGAGAAGTACTGGTGCGACTGCAGGCCCAGAGGACAGACGGGACCGGTACCACCTGAGCAATCTGGTCTCCTTCTTGTTCTGAGGAAACCCGCCCCTCGCGATCATCGGAAAGGGTCCGTGGACGGACCGAGGGAGATGTCGTGGCTGATGCCGTAATCATCTCGGCCTGTCGCATCGCCATCACAACTAGCGAGTGCCCGTGCCAAAGTGATCTCTGTGTCCACTGCTGACCCGGGAGTCGGGTCGTAGCGCGACAATATTTCCGTCTCACGACAGCTTCCACACCCAGGGCTGCGGAAGCGAGCGTTTACTAGACTGTGTCGCAACGATCCCGTTCGATTCGGGGGCATTCCCAAAAAGGGAGGGTATCGCATGACTGACGCGCCTGGGTTTACCGGAGAGTTCCGGATGCTCATTGATGGGAAACTGGTGGAGGCCGAGTCCGGACAGAGATTCGAGAATATCAATCCGGCGAACGAGGAGGTGCTCGGGTACGTTGCGGATGGATCGGCGGTCGACGTGCAGCGGGCAATCGCTGCCGCCCGGCGAGCCTTCGACGATACGGACTGGTCGACGAACCATCAGCTTCGCAAACGCTGCCTCGAGCAGCTGCAGCAGGCATTAGAAGGCGAACGCGAGGAAATGCGTGAGGAGTTGATCGCTGAAGCCGGCGCCCCGCGGATGCTGACGTACGTCATGCAGCTCGACGCAGTGCTCGAGGACGCCCTCAGGTATCCAATCGAGATGATCGATCGGTTTGAGTGGGAGCGCTCTCTGCCGGACGCGGCGGCAATGGGGATCGCCAGTCGTCGTGCCGTATGGAAGGAGCCGATGGGCGTCGTCGGTGCAATCGTGCCATGGAATTTTCCCATCGAAGTAACGCTCAACAAGATCGCCCAAGTGCTGGCTACCGGGAACACAACGGTGCTGAAGCCGGCGCCAGACACGCCGTGGAATGCCACGCGCTTGGGCCGGCTGGTGGCCGAGCACACTGACATCCCGGCTGGGGTGATCAACGTCGTGCCCTCGTCGGAGCATTTAGTGGGTGAGGAACTGACGCTCTCACCGTTGGTCGACATGATCTCGTTCACCGGTTCAACGGTGACCGGGAAACGAATCATGGAAAAGGGAAGCGCAACCTTGAAGCGAGTGTTCCTCGAGCTCGGCGGGAAGTCGGCCATGATCGTTCTCGACGACGCGGACTTCCCGAGCGTCGTGCCGAGCGGATCGATGGTGTGCATGCACGGCGGACAGGGTTGCGCCATGCAGACTCGGATGTTGCTGCCACGGTCTCGCTACGACGAAGGCGTCGAGCTGATCACCGCGGCCATGGCGGCGGTTCCCTATGGAGACCCGAGCGACCCGTCAGTGCTGATGGGTCCGCTCATCAGTGCCAAACAGCGAAATCGAGTCCTCGGCTACATCGAGAAGGGTCAGGAGGAGGGCGCGAGATTGATAATGGGAGGTGGGCGACCCAAGCACCTTCCCCAAGGTTGGTTCGTTGAGCCAACACTCTTTATCGATGTAGACAATTCGATGACGATCGCTCAAGAGGAAATCTTTGGGCCGGTACTTTGTGTGA
>Ga0182018_10001363_pt1 | contig 27947 bp, 23 predicted proteins | sample 812P2MmetaG_FD_120490 | JGI IMG/M metagenome (GOLD analysis project Ga0182018, IMG submission 120490) | Permafrost microbial communities from Stordalen Mire, Sweden - 812P2M metaG | ecosystem: Environmental > Terrestrial > Soil > Wetlands > Permafrost | place: Sweden: Stordalen | collected...
ACTCGCATAAATCAGCGCCCCCAGATGCGCATTCAAACCGGCCGCCATCTGTGCAGCAACCGCACGAGCGTGGACCAGAGCCTTCTCCGCCGCCTGTGCCTGCAGTCCGTTCCGATCCGTTAGAGAGCCCAATCGATATTCCCGCTGTTGTTTGCCCCCGCTTCAATCGCCACATGCAGAACCTTCCCCGCATCCGCAGCGACGCTATGCACGGTCCAGCTCTGCGACAAAGTAAACTGTTTCTGCGCCCGCTGAGCCGGCGTGCTCTTGTCGTTCTCGGGGAACTCCGTATAGCTCAGCTTCTGATCCTGGCTCTCAACCGCCTTGTCCGCCACCCCCGCCTACTTCAGCGCATCCAGAATCGCGTTCGAAAGCGTCGACCCCTGGCTGTACGCCGTCGCCGCATCTGGAGCGTAAATCTGAAACCCCACCGTCACGCTCGCAGCATCGGCCAGGGCCGACGCCTTATCGTTCGCCGTCACCGCGATCGTCCGGTTATTCTTGTCCACCTGGATCGTCTGCGCGCCCGCCGCCGCACCGAGCACCACGGCAGCCATCATCCATAGCGGAGTTCCCCTCATGGCCTTAACCCTCCGCCCGGATTGTACGCGCCCGGTGCCCTGGGCTCGGTGCCCGGTGCCCGTTCGCTGTACCCTGTACCCTGTACCCTGTAACCTGTACCCTGTAACCACCCATGGCTCTTGCCACCATCGATGCTGCCACCAAGCGAGGCGTCCTTGCCGTCCAGGAGTACGCCCTTCTCTCCGCCCGCGCCCTGGGCAACATCTTTCGCAAGCCCTTCTACCGCTCCGACATCTTCATGCAGGCCGACATCATCGGCGTCGGCTCCCTGCCCATCGTCATCCTCACCGGCTTCTTCCTCGGCGGCGTGCTCGCTCTGCAGTCCGCCTCCACCCTCACCCAGTTTGGCGCCGAAGCCTTCACCGGCCAGCTCGTCAGCTTTTCCATGATCAAGGAAATCGGCCCTGTGGTCACCGCCCTCATGGTCTCCGGCCGCAACGCCTCCGGCATGGCCAGCGAGCTCGGCTCCATGATCGTCACGGAGCAGATCGATGCCATGCGCGCCCTCGGCACCGATCCCCTCAAGAAGCTCGTTATGCCACGCATCGTCGCCACCGTGGTCATGCTCTTCTTCCTCGTCATCCTCTCCGACGCGGTCGGCATCCTCGGTGGCGGCTTCGTCTCCGTCTCCATGCTCGGCCAGAACGGCACCCAGTACTTCAACACCTCCTACCAGTCCCTCGAATTTCCCGACATCCTGCAGGGACTCGTCAAGCCGGTCTTCTTCGGATTTATCATCGCCACCATCGGCTGCTACTACGGCATGAAGACGCGCGGCGGTACCCAGGGCGTCGGCCGCTCCACCACCCAGGCCGTCGTCTGGTCCTCCATCCTCATCATCACCACCGACTTCATGATCAGCCGATTCCTCATCGGCATCTTCGGGCGATAAAACAGGTGAGCGGAAATGCAGGCATCAGTGGAGGCGCGAACGGGGCCACACCTCCACCGACTTCCAGTACTCCCGCTGAGCCCATTGTCGTCTTCGACGATGTCTCCATCGGCTTCGAGCAAAAGCCGGTCCTCGAAAACATCTCCTTCCAGGTCCGCTCCGGCGAAATGCGCATTCTCCTCGGCCCCGCCGGCGTCGGCAAAAGTGTTCTGCTCAAGCTGACCAACGGCCTGCTGCGCCCCGACTCCGGCCACATTTTCGTCTTTGGCCAGGAAATCAGCGCCATGCGCGAGAAGGACCTCTTCGAGCTCCGCGGCGCCATCGGCACCGTCTTCCAGGAAGGAGCCCTCTTCGACTCCCTCACCGTGCGCGACAACGTCGGCTACCGGCTCTCCGAAGAACACCTCTCCGAAGACGAGATCACCGCTCGCGCCACCGAGGCTCTCCGCTTCGTCGAGCTCGACGGGACCCTCGACAAATTCCCATCCGAGCTTTCCGGAGGTATGCGCCGCCGCGTCGCCATCGCCCGCGCCATCGTCACCGACCCCAAACTGATCCTCTACGATTCACCCACCGGCGGCCTCGACCCCATCACCTCAACCACCATCATCGAGCTCGTCATGAAGCAGCGCGACATCTCCCACACCAGCTCCATCGTGGTCACGCACCGCCTCCAGGATGCCTTTATCCTGGCGATGCATCACTTCAATCTCGCCCAGAATCGGATGGAACTCCTCCCGCCCCATCAGACCGACCCCAATACCAGCTTCCTGATGCTCCATCAGGGTCGTCTCGTCTTCGACGGAACCACCGCCGAACTCATCCACTCCACCGATCCGTTTATCAAGGAATACATCAGCTGAAAAACGGGCAGCCGGTAGTAGCCATAACCCTTGCGGAAGATGCAGCCCCTATCCGTATTCGGTTTCGCACGCCGCCCCAACTTGCTCTGCGTCAGGCATATCAAACTCCATGACGATCTGCCCGCCGACGTGCTGCTGGACTGCGATCACAAATTTGTGCACCTGGTCGCTGCTGTGCGGTTTATGCGGGATCTCATGTCCCCAGAGAATGTTGCTCAGGAACATGCTGGTGATGCTTAAGGCTTGGAAATCTATGCTGGTACCGACCTCCCCGTCGTCGGTCTGGACCTTCCCGTCATTCAGACGGTATTGCACGGTACTCGATTTGCCGTTGGTCAAATCAACCACAGCATTCACAATAATGAAGCCATCGATGAATCTGCCTGAGAGCCTCCCGCGATGCCCGGCCGGATCGCAGCGCAGAGAAATGGAGGGGAGGACGCCGTTCCATTCCGACGGAGGTGTTAGAAATTTGCCGGCAAGAACATATTGCGTGAAGGATTTCCCAGTCAGAGTGTCGGTTTTGGCTGTTGGCTGCCACTCCTGGGCCGCAGCGTGAGCAGTCGCAGCCGCAAGAGCAATCACCAACACGGGCCGAAACGCGCTATTGATCTTCATACCCGCCAGCACAAATCGACCAGCAGGGATCAATGTACCAGCAATCAGCCGTTTCCAGAAGATAACCGGAGTGTTGTCCGGCCTGTGGACCTCGCTTCATCTTCGCTCATGCTGCTTGGTTTCGTATCAGCATGGGCCCTTCCTGTTGCCTACTCCCTATTGCCTACTCCCTGCATTTACGCATTATCGTGATCGTAGAACCGGAAGAACAGCGACGGCTTAGCCACCGGCTCCGCCTTCGCCGCCAACCCCGCCATCTGCTGCTCGTTGAACGGCGTGAATTCCCGCGCGATCTGCACATTCTCCTCGAGCTGCCCGATCGAATCGCACCCGACAATGACCGTACTCACCGGCCGTGACAGCGTGTACCCGATCGCCTCCCGCATGGTCAGCGTCCCCGGAGTGGGAGCCGGAACCATCCCCTCCCACATATGCTTCTGCTGCTCCAGGGGCTGCGGCGTCCAGCTTGACAGCAACCGCCCGCGTCCTGGAATCTTCATCCCGATAATTCCCATCTGCTTCTCGACTGCCAGCGGCAGCAGCTGCTCCTGGAACGTGAAGTGATGCGGATCGGCCGCATTCAGCGCCATCAGAATGCAGTCGAAATCGTGCCGGTGAATCGCCTCCACCAGCGCGTCCGGCCGATAATGCCCGGTGATCCCCAGATACCGCACCACCTTCTGCTGCTGCATCTCGACCAGCGCTTCCATCGCCCCACCCGGCGCAAAGATCGCGTTGATATCCTTCATCGTCCCGATATCGTGCAGCTGCCACAGGTCCACATGATCGGTGTGCAGCAGCTCAAGCGACTTGTCGATCATCCGCATCGACCCTTCGCGCGTCCGCTCCTTCGTCTTCGTCGCCAGAAACGCCTCGTTGCGCCGCGTCTTCATTGCTTCGCCCACGTACTGCTCGCTCCACCGCAGCGGGCCGCCGTAGATCGACGATGTATCGATGTAGTTCACCCCCAGATCGAGCGCGCGGTTGATGATCGGCACCGCTGTATCGGCGTTATTGGGCTTCTCCAGCGCCGCCTGCCCACCCAGTGAGAAAACCCCGACCTTGTACCCCGTTTTGCCCAGGTTGCGCGTCGGCATCGCATCCTGCGTCCTCGGATTATTTGGCAGCGCGGCCAGCGTCCCCGCCCTCGCTCCGCGTGGCAGCGCAGCTCCGGTCAACACGGCGGCTGCAGCCGCAGTCGTACCCTTCAAAAACGCGCGGCGATCCTGATTCGGAGTCCGGTTTGTTCCCATGGCAAGCCCCTCCCGCGAGGCAACAAACCGTTTTACCACACACGAATGACGATCGGTTTGCGCTCGGTCGTCCCCTCACCACCCAGGCCTTCCCGCACAAAAGAAAAGAGGGATGGCATTTCGCCATCCCTCTTTTACCCGTGGAAGCCAGCTCTTAGCGGCCGCCGTGCTCGTGGGGCTTTTCGCTCTTCTGGGGCTTGCTTTCGCCCTTCGGATGCTCGTTGCCCGAAGGCCGGCTCTGCGTTGCCGGGCGGCTGGTATTCGCAGACGGGCGGCTGGTGTTCTGAGCCGGACGATTGCTGTTGTTCGCCGGGGTCGACGGACGACTATAGCTGTTCGCCGGTGTTGACGGCCGATTGTAGTTATTCGCCGCCGGACGATTGTTATTCGCCGGAGCCCGATAATTGTTCGCCGCCCCTCGACTAGCGCCGGCATTGGAACCAGCGCGCGCCCCTGCGTTGTACCCGTTGTGCGCTCCCGCCGCGTAACCCCGCGCATAAGCGGTGTGCGCCACCTGCGCGTTGTAAGCCCGTGCTCCCGGCGCGCGATCGAAGTGGCCATAGTAGCCGTGGTTCACCACCGTCACGCTGCGCGACACCCACATGCCGTGGCCATACGCCAGGTACGGGTGCGGACCCCACGCAAATCCCCAGTGTCCCCATCCCCATCCGTAACCGCCCCACAGCCCAATCGCGACCCCTACGCCGAAGCCGAACCCGATACCGGCTCTCCATCCAAAAGGCGGCGGAGGCGCGTACCACGCGTAGTACGGCCGAAATCCCCAGTACACCCACGGATCGTAGTACGGCACATACACCACGGCTGGATTCGCCGGAGCGATCACAATGTTACCCGGCGCGTACGTCACTGCCAGTTGCGGCGTCGGCTGCAGATGACCTGCCGAATACGCCTGTTGCCGCAACCCTTGCACCGCGTTCATTACGTCCTGCGGCTGGTTGTAGTACGCGTTCCCCAGATTCGTCGTCCACTCCAGGTTCTTATCCATGTTCGCGAGCACGGATGGAAACGCCGCCAACGCCTTCACGCTCGGATCCCACTGCTGCCCGTTCACCGCCTGGGCAATCTGATCGGGCGGCGCGCCGGCCTGCGATTGCACGAACCGGTCCGCCTCAACCACCTGCGTCGGATACGTCGAAGCTGCCAGCACCTGCGCTACCAACGAATCCGGATAAAGCGCAATCGGCGCCACCAACTGGTTCAGTTGGTCTGGGCTCAGCGCGTTCCACTGCTGCGGAGGCGCACCCTGATCGTCTGGAGGCGGCGCACCCTGATCGGGCGGCGGGCCTTGCTGATCCGGCGGTGGAGGCGGCGCTTCCTGCGCGAAAGCGGAAACCTGCGCGATGCCCATCGGAATCATCAGCCCTACCAGAAACAGCGCAACACCGCGGCGCGTCACTTCGAGGGAGGTTGCAGCGAGCAGGCGCGTCCACTTGCGTACGCCGCCGGCCGTGGGTCGAAACTCAAAAAGCTCGTTCATGGGGGGTTTCCTCTCAGCCCTTTCCTGGACTGTCAATTTCGGAGCGGCCCCTCACCTGAGTCCGGGGCCTGCTCAGCCTATTGGGACACCGAATTGCGCATTTAAGTTGCGCCGCTTTCAGCGTCTAACCGCCGTCTTTATATCACGGAATCGAAGAATCGGCCCAGGATGCGGGCAACCAGCTCCGGCTGCTCGAACGGCGCGAAGTGCCCAGCATCCGGTATCTCATTGTATTCCGCACCGTAGCCGCCGTTGCGTATCTGCTCCGTCAACATCTTCATGTCCGCCGGCGTGCTCCCCGCATCCTCGCCTCCGGCAATCACACAGCACGGCACGCGCATCGACCGTGCGGTTACCACAGAATCAGGTCTCGCCGCCAGCCCCCGCTGCACCGCCACAATCGACTCCACCGGAACCGCCTGCATCATCTCGCGAACTGCGACAACCTTCTCCGGCCATCGCCGCCGCGCCGTCGACCCCATCAGCGTCTCCAGATTCGATTCGATGAACTCCGCCGTCCCCCGTTCCCGCACCGTCGCGATCGTCTCCTCGCGTTTCGCGCGCGCCCCGTCCGTATCGGCCTGAGGCTTCGAGCAACAGAACGCGAGCGCCTCCACCCGCGCCGCCATCGTCCGCCATATCTCGTAGAGCGTGTACCCCCCAATGGAACAGCCCCCGAACAGCGCTCTGCCGATCTCAAGATGATCGAGCAACCGCCCCACATCGGCCGCAAGTTTCTCTACGGTGATCGGCCCTTCACCCAGCTCCGACTGCCCATGCCCCCGCAGGTCCGGCAAAATCACCCGGTACTTTGCCGCCAGAATCTCCGCTACCGGCAGCCAGAACCTGTGATCCACAGGCGTCGGATGCAGCAACACCACCGCCGGGCCCGCACCCAGCGTGGTGTAGAACAGCTTCGATCCTTCCGAGTAATAGAAGAGGTTTTGCAGCACGGTCTCACCCGGCCAGCACACAGGCTACACCAGCCACAACGCGGCGACTCGCTACTGGCTACTGCCTACTGGCTACCGGCTTCTTACTAGCTCGGCGGCTGATACGGCGGCGGTGGCGGCATCGGGGGCGACAGGAACAAAGGCTCCTCCGGCATCACGATCCAGAAAATGATGTAAGCCAGCAGTCCCGATCCCCCGCCAAACACCGTCAGCAGAACCGTGATCACCCGGACCCACACCACATCCCACGCATACGCATTCGCCAGGCCCTGGCAGACTCCGGCAATCATCCGCCCCATCCGCGGCCGCACCAGCCGCGTGACCGACGTCGTCGGATAATAATTCGGAACCACAGGCGGCTGCATCGTCGCGCCGCATCCCGAGCAAAACCGCGCATCGTCGGCGAGACCCTTTCCACAATTCCTGCAATAGACCGCCATGGCCAATCCTCCTTCGGAGCCCCGTGAGCCGTGTCCCTTTCGCTCCGATGCAAAAACCCAGCATACCGCCGTTTATGGCCGATTCGGCAAGCTCTTGCCGCCGAACCACCCTCCCGGCGTACATTGATGAATACGCGCCCAGGCCCCCGCCGGTTCCACGCATCACGGCCCAGCAAGCGGTTCGGCTCGCGCGCCCATAATCGCCCCTTAAGGTCCACAAACCAATTCGCCGCCCCTTTCCGCATCCTACGTAAGGAGCCGAGCGGTTCAATCTGGAGAAGAACCATGCACCGTTTGCAGGGAAAAGTCGCTATCGTCACCGGAAGCGGTTCTGGCATAGGCCAGGGCATCGCCAAACGTCTCGGCTCCGAGGGCGCCAAAGTCCTCATCAACTACCGCGGCAGCGAAGCCGGCGCCGACGATACCCGCCGTTTCATCGAATCCCATGGCGGCGAAGGCGTAGTGCTTAAGGCCGACGTCACCAAAATGGACGACATCCAAAACCTTGTCGACACTGCGTGGTCCCGCTTTGGCTCCGCTGACATCCTCGTCAACAATGCCGGCCTCGAAATCCGCTCCGACTTCTGGGATACCAAAGTAGAGGACTACGACCGCCAGATGGCCGTCAACCTTCGCGGCCCCTACTTCCTCGCTCAGGCCTTCGTTCGCCGCCTGCGCGACGCTAAAAAGCCTGGCCGCATCGTCAACATCAGCTCCGTCCACGAAGACATGGCCTTCCCCGGCTTCACCGCCTACTGCTGCAGCAAAGGCGGCTTGCGCATGATGATGCACAACCTCACCGTCGAACTCGGCCCCCTCGGCATCACCATCAACAACATTGCTCCCGGAGCCATCGTCACACCCATCAACAAAACCCTCCTCGAAGACAAACCCAAACTCGACGCGCTCCTCGCCAAGATTCCCCTCGGCCGCCTCGGCACGACTGACGACGTGGCAGGCATGGTCGCCTACCTCGCCTCCGACGAAGCATCTTATGTAACCGGCGCCACCTTCCTCATCGACGGCGGCCTCATGCGCGATTACCACGAGCAATAAACAGCAAGCGCCTATGCCCTCGAAGATCGAAGACTATGCCCTGATTGGCGATTGTGAAACCGCTGCCCTCGTCAGCCGTGAAGGCTCCATTGACTGGCTCTGCTGGCCCGACTTCTCCTCCAGCGCCTGTTTTGCCTCCCTCCTCGGAAACCAAAAAAATGGCTACTGGCAAATCTCGCCCGCCGGCGAAGGCTGGAAGTCCTCCCGCAAATATCGCGACCACACCCTCATCCTCGAAACCATCTTCGAATCCGACGAGGGCGCCGTCCGCCTTATCGACTTCATGCCCATCCGCGAGCAAAACTCCGACCGCGCTTCCGATATCGTCCGCATCGTCAAAGGCATCCGCGGCTCCGTGAACCTCACCATGGCCCTCTCCCTCCGCTTCGACTACGGCCGCACCGTTCCCTGGGTCACTGCGATGGACGGTGACGGCATTCGCGCCATCGCCGGTCCCGCCATCGTCGTCCTCCACAGCTCCGTCCCCGTGCACGGCGAAAATCTCCACACTGCCGCCGAGTTCACCGTCAACAAGGGCGACCGCGCCTGGTTCACCCTCACCTGGGGCGAATCCCATAAGCCCGATCCCCGCCCCGTCCACGCCGACCACGCCCTCAAAGACACTGAACATTTCTGGCGCCACTGGACCTCGCAGCTCAAATACGACGGCCTCTACGCCGACGCCGTCGAGCGCTCCCTCATTACCCTCAAGGCCCTCACCTTCCGCCCCACCGGCGGCATCGTCGCCTCTGCAACCACCTCTCTCCCCGAGTGCCTCGGTGGCCCGCGCAACTGGGACTACCGCTACTGCTGGCTCCGCGACACCACCTTCACCCTCCTCGCCATGACCAACGCCGGCTACTTCGATGAAGCCGAGGCATGGCAGGACTGGCTCCTGCGCGCCGTCGCCGGCAGCCCCGACCAGGTACAGATCATGTATGGCCTTAAAGGCGAGCGCCAGCTGGTCGAATGGGAAGTCGACTGGCTGCCCGGCTACGAAAATTCACGCCCCGTGCGCATCGGCAACGCCGCTGCCGATCAGATTCAGCTCGACATCTACGGCGAATTGCTCGACACCTTCTATCACGCCCTCAGCGGCATGGGACGCCATACCGAAGAAGACTTCCGCGTCCTGATCCTGCTTCTCGACCATCTCGAAACCGTCTGGCAGCTCCCCGACGAAGGAATCTGGGAAACCCGTGGAGGCCCGCAGCAATTCACCTATTCGAAAATGATGGCGTGGGTCGCTTTCGACCGCGCCATCCTCATCGCACAACGCCTCGGCTCGGAGTATCCCGTCGAGAAGTGGCAGAAGTTGCGCGACACCATCCATGATCAGATCTGCCGCAACGCCTTCGATAAAGAAAAAAACAGCTTCGTTCAGTTCTATGGATCCCAGCAATTAGACGCGTCATTGTTACTCATGCCCATCGTCGGCTTCCTGCCTGCCTCCGATCCGCGCATCCGCGGCACCATCGAAGCCGTCGAGCGCGAGCTCATGCCCGGCGGATTGGTTCTGCGTTATGACACTGCGAAGGTGCAGGACGGGCTCCCTCCCGGCGAAGGTGTCTTTCTCGCCTGCAGCTTCTGGATGGTCAGCTGCCTCAAAGCCATCGGCCGCGAGCCGGACGCACGCACCCTCTTCGGCCGGTTGCTCAGCCTCTCCAATGACCTCGGTCTGCTCTCGGAAGAATATGACGTCGGGCGCAAGCGGCTGGTCGGCAATTTCCCGCAGGCCTTCTCGCACATTTCCCTCGTCAATGCCGCGTTCGATCTCGAAGGCCGTGATGGAGCTCGCCGGCGAGCCCACAACCACGACCCCGCGCAAGTGGAAGTCAAAGCCTGATCCTGGTCTTCCCGAATACATTCATCCAACCGTTACGATTGATCATCGAGGCCCGCTGAATGCAACGCTTTCGTCTTTGGGCGCCCAACGCCAAGAAAGTCAGCGTCCAAATCGCCGAACAGAAACATCCGCTTCAAAAGCAAAACGGAGGCTGGTGGCAAGCCGACATCGACGCCGCCCGCCCCGGCGTGGACTACGCATATTTCCTCGACGACCCCGCCCTCGACGATCAGGCCCTCGCTCTCCCCGATCCGCGCTCCCCCTGGCAGCCCAACGGCATCCACAGCCCCTCGCGCCTCCTCGATCACGCAGCATTCCCTTGGACCGACGCCGCATGGGAAGCCCCTCCTCTCTCCAGCGCCATCCTCTACGAACTCCACATCGGCGCCTTCACCCCCGAAGGCACCTTCGACGCCGCCCAATCCAAACTCGACGACCTCCGCGACCTCGGCATCACCCACGTTGAACTCATGCCCGTCAATTCCTTCCCCGGCATTCAAGGATGGGGCTACGACGGCGTCGACCTCTTCGCTCCGCACCAACCCTACGGCTCGCCCGATGCCCTCAAGCGCCTCGTCAACGCCTGCCACGCCAAAGGCCTCGCCGTTCTTCTCGACGTCGTCTACAACCACCTCGGCCCCGACGGAAACTACCTCGGCAAATTCGGCCCCTACTTCACGGATGCGCACCACACCCCCTGGGGCGACGCAGTCAATCTCGAAGACGCCGGCTCGCACGAGGTCCGCCGCTTCTTCTGCGACAACGCCCTCATGTGGCTCCGCGATTATCACTTCGACGGCCTCCGCCTCGACGCCGTCCACGCCTACATGGACCGCTCCGCCATCAACTTCATGGAGCAACTCGCCACCGAAGTCCACGACCTCCAGGCTCACACCGGCCGCAACTACGTCGTCATCGCCGAAAGCGACCTCAACGATCCGCGCCTCGTCACCGCTCGCGAAGCGGGTGGCTACGGCCTCGACGCCCAGTGGAGCGACGACTTCCATCACGCGCTCTTCACCGCGCTCACCGGCGATCGCAGCGGCTACTACGCCGACTTCGGCGCCCTCGCCGACCTCGCCAAATCCCTGCGCGAAGTCTTCGTCTACGACGGCCGCTTCTCCTCCTACCGCAATCGCATCCACGGACGCCCCGTCCCCAACCTGCCCGCCTCGCGCTTCCTCGGCTATTCGCAGAATCACGACCAGGTCGGCAACCGCGCCAAAGGCGATCGCCTCGCCCACATCGTCAGTAACGGACGCGCAAAAATCGCCGCCGCCCTCGCGCTCACTGCTCCCTTCGTCCCCATGCTCTTCCAGGGCGAAGAATGGGCCGCCTCCGCGCCCTTCCAGTACTTCACCAACCACGAACCGGAGTTAGGTCGCCTCGTCTCCGAAGGCCGCAAGAAAGAATTCGCCACTTTCGGCTGGGATCCCTCCCAAATTCCCGACCCGCAATCCCCCGAAACCTTCCAGCGCTCAAAGCTCAACTGGGACGAGCGCACCCAACAGCCTCACGCCGAAATCCTCGACTGGTACCGCAAACTCATCGCCCTGCGCCACGCCATACCGGACCTCACCAACTCCGACCTCTCCCACGTCCACGTCTGCTTCAGCGAAGAAGAAGAGTGGCTCGCCATGGAACGCGGAGCGGCCACCGTAGCCCTCTCCCTCGCGCCCAATCCGATTCAGATCGAAATCCGCCCTGGATCAAGAATCGCCCTCGCCTCTTCCCCCGATGTACGCCTCAACGCGAACAACCTCACCCTCCCGCCGGACTCGGTCGCTGTTCTAACATGCAAGTGAGCCTAAATCGGAGTATGCCTAACCAGTCCTCCCGGAAAAATCCCGAGCGAAGCAAGCGAACGCCCTCTGCGCTAACCAGCGAGAAGCAGAATCTCGCGCAATTCCTGATGTCGTCTCCGCTGCGCGGATCAGGTCCTGCGTATCAAGCGGTTCAAAGGGGGCCTGCGAAAAATCGTTCCGTGAGACGCCCGGCCTTTCACCCTGTACCCTGTACCCTGTTCCCTGCACTTTGAAATGACCGCCCTCGAGTTTTCCCTCATCCTCCTCGTCAGCTCCCTCGCTGCCGGCCTACTCGGCGCGCTCAGCGGACTCGGCGGCGGCGTAGTCATCGTCCCGGTCCTCACCATTCTCTTCCACGTCGACATCCACTACGCCATCGGCGCCTCGCTCGTCTCCGTCATCGCCACCTCCTCAGGAGCAGCCGCAGCCTACGTCCGCGAAGGCTTCTCCAACATCCGCATCGGCATGTTCCTCGAAATCGCCACCACCCTCGGCGCACTCCTCGGCGCATGGCTCACCACCCGCGTCCCCACCCACTCCATCGGATTCATCTTCGGCCTCGTCCTTCTCTACTCCGCCTACGCCTCGCTCAAAAAGCGCCGCGATGCGCTGACCCAACAGCCCGATCCCCTCGCCCTCCGCCTCAAACTGAAGGGCAGTTTCCCCTCTACCTCTACCACTCATCAGGACTATATCGCCCAACGCGTCCCCGCCGGCTTTGGACTCATGACCGTCGCCGGCACCCTCTCCGGTCTCCTTGGCATCGGTTCCGGCGCTGTCAAAGTTATCGCTATGGATCAGGCCATGCGCCTGCCTTTCAAAGTCTCCACCACCACCAGCAACTTCATGATCGGCGTCACCGCCGCTGCCAGCGCCGGACTCTATCTCCGCAGCGGCTATCTCGCGCCCGCGCTCGTCATGCCGGTCATGCTCGGCGTTCTCCTGGGCTCGCTCATCGGATCGCGCCTCCTCGTCAAAGCCCAGGTCCGCACGCTCAAAATCGTCTTCGCTCTCGTCATCTTCGCTCTCGGAGCGGAGATGATCGTCAACAGTCTCCGAGGCACACTGTGAACGCGCCCACCACCTGGAACGACCAGCGCATCGAAACCTGGGTCGGAGTTTTGTTGCGCACCGGCGTGATGCTGGCCGCTGCCATTGTCCTCACCGGCGGCATCCTCTATTTAGCCCACACCCCCGGCCCTCGCCCCGATTACAGCCACTTCCACGCCGAGCCGCTGCAGTTCACGCAATTCACTTCGATTCTCCACGGCGTCGCGACCCTCAACCCCGAAAGCATCATCATGCTCGGACTCCTCGTCCTCATCGCTACACCCGTCGCCCGCGTCCTAATGTGCATCGTCGGCTTTCTCTTCGAGCGCGACCGCCTCTACGTCGCCATCAGCGCCATCGTCCTCGCCATCCTGCTGTACAGCCTCTTCTTCTATCGCTGATATTCACCGATCTGAGCGGACCCACCCTGTAACCTGTATCCAACGCCCTACCCGGAGCGGCGTCGGGAGCCGACGGAGAGCGGGCGCTCCGAGGGAGCCCGAAACGTGATCGACAAATCGCGAGGGACCGCCTCCCAACCGATCCTCCACTCAGTCTCGGCACAACTGTTCGTTGCGGAGATTCGTACTTCGTGCGATTTCTTCACCGGTAAACTCGGCTTTGTTGCGGACTTTGTTTATGGAGATCCCCCCTTCTATGCACAAGTGACCCGTGATAACGCCCGGCTTGCGTTGCGGCAGGTCGACGAACCTGTTTTTGTCGGAGACATCCGAGAACGCGAAGAACTGCTTTCTGCTTCGATCACCGTGAAGAGTTCAGAGGAGATTGAGTCTCTCTTTCTCAGCTACCAGGCGGCAAAGGTTCCTTTCCATCAAAAGCTCAGGACGGAGCCATGGGGTGCCAGAACATTCATCGTGAAAGACCCCGACGGAAATCTCATTCTCTTCGCTGGCCCCGCCTGAGCTCTGTGCTCTGTGCTCTGTGCTCGGTGCTCTGTGCCCGGTGCTCTGTGCCCGGTGCCCGGTGCTCGGTGCCCTGCCCTACACCGGCGCCAACATCCGCACCAGCACAAAAATCGCCACCCCCGCAAAAAACACCAGCGCCATCCGCACCCCCGGCTCCCGATTCACCTCCGGAACCAGGTCCGTCGCCGCCACATAAATCGTCACTCCCGCCGACAGCGGCAGCCCTACCTGCACCCATCGCGGCAGGAACCCAATAATCAGCACCCCCGCAATTGTGGCCAACGCCAGCGCCGTCGCCGACACCACCGCCGTCCGCCGCGTCTGCCCCGATGCCAGCATCACCGACGCTATCGTGAACCCCTCCGGCACCTTGTGCAGAATGATCGCCACAAAAATCATCCATCCCAGCGCATTCGACAGCACGAACCCCGACGCAATCGCCACCCCGTCGAAAAACGCATGAGCCGCCAGACCCAGCAACACGGACCATCCAGTCCTCTTGTGTAGAAATTCATGCGCGTGCGTCTCCTCGCCAAAATGAAAATGTGGCGTGATCGTGTGTTCGAGCAGATGGATCGCGCAGTATCCCGCCAGCACCAGCGCCGGCGCCCACACCGGCGAAAACTTCATGCTCTCCGGCAGCATGTCCAGAATCGCGACCGCCATCATGAAGCCCGCGCCCAGCGCTATCGAGTAGCGCAGATACCTCTGCGTCCAGTTTCGCTGCACCAGCACCACGCCGCCGACAATGTCAGCAACCGCAGCCAGAGATCCGAGAATGAGAGAGAGAAGCATAAGTCAGGGCACCGGGTACCGGGCTCCGGGAAAATCAGAGCTTTTGCAACAACCCCCACAGCATTTTGCCACCTCCTCAGCGTGAGTCCGAACGTCCTTCATCAAAGGTGCCCGGCCGAGTCCCAACTCGCTTGCGATGGCGAGCTGTGTCTGTAATTCCAACACGGAGCCGCGAGCAATGGAGACGAAACTGCGATAGTCGCGCCTGGTTCCTCTTCAATACCCCTCGGCAATGTTGCTCGGAATCGATACCGCAGCTCGCCGAAGCTGCGAAGTCAGGCCGTACAACTCTTCCGACGGAAAATCGCGAGTCAGCTTATAAACGGCAACCGAGAGAGCAAAGGACTCCTGCCACACCCTTAAGTCCTTATAGGATCCGCCCACGCTCTTCCTCGCTTCCGTTCCTGTATCCGGCGCCCGGCTCCCGGTGCCCGTGCTTTATCACCCGCTATGCCGAATATGCAGCACATCCCCATCCTGCACCAGATAATCTTTCCCCTCCAGCCGCAGCGTCCCCTGCGACCGCGCCACCGCCTCCGACCCCGCCGCCAGCAACGTGTCCCAGTGAATCGTCTCCGCCCGGATGAAATGCTTTTCCAAATCCGTGTGGATCGCCCCCGCAGCCTCCTGCGCCCGTGAGTTCGCCGGCACCGTCCATGCTCGGCACTCGTCTTCTCCGACCGTGAAAAAGCTGATCAGCCCCAGCAGTTCATAGCTGCGTCGAATCAGCCGCACCAGCCCGCTCTCCTTCAATCCATACGACGCCAGAAACTCCGCAGCCTCCTCCTCGTCCATCTCCGAAAGCTCCGCCTCCACCTTCCCGCAGAACGCGGTCACCCCCGCATTCGGACGCGACGCAATCTCCTCCAGCCCGTACTTCTTCGCAGCAGCATCCAGATCCGCCCCCAGCGTCGTGCTCTCCGACACATTCACCGCATACAGCACCGGCTTCTGCGACAAAAACATGAACCCCCGAATCAGCTTCCTCTCTTCCGCCGTCATCTCCAGTTCGCGCAGCGGAATCTCCTTCTCCAGCGACTCCTTCGACCGCAGCAGCAGCGCGTTTTCCTTCTCCAGATCCGGCGTCCGCATCTTTTTCAGGTCCTTCTCCAGCCGCTCCAGCCGCTTTTCCACCTGCGTCAGATCACTGAGCATCAGGTCGAACTCAACGCTCTTCGCATCCCGCAGCGGATCGATCGCCCCCAAATGCGCAATCGCATCGTCCTCAAACGCCCGCAGCACATGAATCAGCGCGTCCACATTTCGCAGGCTCGTCAAAAACGCGGTTTCCTTCAGCGCCTCCTGGCCAATTGCCGCCACGTCGGCGTACTCCACCGTCGCGTGAACCAGCTTCTTCGGGTTGTACAGCGCCGCCAGCCGGTCCAGCCGGTCGTCGGGCACCTTCGCCACGCCCAGATGCGCTTCCCGTGGGTTCGAGTACCCGCGATCCTCGAGCTTAGCCCGCGTCAGTATCTTGAACAACGAAGTCTTGCCTACCTGTGGCAGGCCGATAATGCCAGTTTTCATCGCGATCCTGATATAAATTGAGCGTTCTGCGCCAATTCTCGATCATAAAGCCTGGCGAAGTCGTCACTCTTTCGACGATTTATCTCACTTTGGAGGCGAATTCCACAGATTTCCCCTCGCCAAACGGGGTTAGCATGCCTCAGTGTTGAACTCAGTGGTTCTCGGTGGAAAAAGCTCCCACTATTCCATTGACCCGTCTTCCCAGGCCGTATCGAATGATTGAAGGGATCTCGTCGCTGTAGCCGTCTCGGAGACGTTGGATGAGACTCCCTTTCGCAGCGGAGCTTTGCATCGAGCCGTTACCACCAACAGAATTAGAAAGAGCTCGCTTCAAGCGAGCCTGATTTGCCAGTCACAACGGTTGCGAAAGGCCCGCACGAATGAATTTGGGTATCGCGGTTCCGTTTCCGGGCGGATCCATCCTCTGCGCCGATTCTCGAATCGAGCCCGGCGACGCGTCGTCGAATGGCGAAAACGACGCCGCCCTCATGTCTTTCACCTCCGGCAAGCGCATCTTCGCCATCACCTACGCCGCCAAAGATCCCCGCGCCGGCAGAATGCTGGCCTCAGAAATCGCCAACGTCGCCTGCAACGCGAACTCCCGCCAGGACATCATCCCCGGCATCAAACGCGTCATGGGCGACTGGTTCCGCTCCTACGGTGTCGCCCAGATCCCTTCCATCCAGTTCCTCTTCGCCAGCAATTCCACCGACGACAACGCCGGCCGCGTCCTCCTCTGCGAGCCGCCCTCTACCGTCATGGAAACCTTCGGCCCCTGCGTTGTCGGCAACGCCGCGCGCCCCATCAATCCCATGGTCAGGCTCCTCACTCCTCGCCACAATCAGAGTTTCAGCATCCGTTCCACCGTCCTCCGCATTTGCTACCTGATGTATCTCGCCCGCAAATACGACCCCCTCGCCGTCGGCGAAGAAACCGAGATGATCGTCCTCTCCAACCGCGGCTCCTTCACCTACATCGACAGCCGGGAGCTCCGCCAGGCCGAAGGCGTCGGCGAAAAAGTCGACGCCCTCCTCCTCGATATGGCCCGCCAGATCCTCTCCGCCGAAATGGAACAGAACCCCCAGACCATCGCCGAAGAGTTCCTCCGCGGCTACTTCGACGTCATGGAGCAGAACCCCCAGGTCTACTTCCCGTCTCTCAGCTACCTCGACAAGATGGGCGGCGCCGTCGGACCAGTCCCGGTACCCATGCCCACAGGCACCCTGGGTTAACCATCCCCGTGGGCTCAGCCCGTGCCGGTGGGCTCAGCCCGTGCCGAGCCCACTCGAAACCCAAACCCAGCGAAGGCCAGGTTCACCACATAGCAAGAAGCAAACTCCACCGGCCACCCGAACGTCAACGTGACTCTATTCCAGGTTCACCCCAAAGTACTGCCCTGCACCATTTTGAAAAGGGCACAGTCTCAACTGCGTTCATGCCGATTTTTCCGCAAGCCGCTTCAGCCGTGCCACTATCGCGCGCAAAATTAAATCCGGCTTTAGCCCATAAGGAATCTTTCCAGGCCTCGGGATAGCCCCCGGATCGCCCCTCCCTCGATCCGCGCCCAGGTGTTACAATCCGTAACACTAGCGAACCAACCGTGGCTCCCCGCGTATTGAATACCGAAGACCCATCACCAGAACACCAGCTCCGAAGGCGGCACAACCATGAGCGATTTCCTCAGCGACCTCCGCTATTCCTTCCGCGTCCTCATCGCCAACCCCGCCTTCACCTTCACCGCCATCGCAGCCCTCGCCCTCGGCATCGGAGCCAACACCGCCATCTTCTCCGTCGTCAACACCGTCCTCCTCAAACCCCTCACCTATCCCGACCCCGATCGCATGGTCCAGATGATGAACGTCACGCCGGATGGCAACTGGTCCGGCGCTTCCCCCACCAAATTCAATCTCTGGCGAGAACAAACGAGTGTCCTTCAGGACGTCGCCGCCTACGACTTCGGCGGTCCCGGATTTAATCTCACCGGCGCAGTCCCTGAGCAGGTCCACGGCATCCACGTCTCCGAAGCCTACTTTCGTCTCTTCGGCGCCCCCATCATGCTTGGCCGCACCTTCACGCCCCAGGAAGATTCCCCCAACGGCGGCAAAGTTGTCGTCATCAGCTACGGCCTCTGGCAGCGCAAGTTCGGCGGCAATCCGAATATCGTCGGCACCACGCTCTCCCTCGGCAACGAGCCCTATACCATCCTCGGCGTCATCGGAAAATCCTACGTCGCCGATCCCGAAGCCGACATCTGGCTGCCGTTTCAGATCGATCCCAACAGCACCAACCAGGGCCATTACTTTTCCGCCGCCGCTCGTCTCAAACCCGGCGTCACCCTCGCCCAGGCCAATGCCCAGCTCAAGCTCGCCTACAACGAATTCCGCCGCCGCTACCCTCTCGCCGATCCCAAAGCAAGCTTCGGCGTTCAGCCCCTGCGCGACTCCATCGTCTCCGACGCCCGCAACTCCCTCTTCGTTCTCCTCGGAGCCGTCGGCTTCGTACTCCTGATCGCCTGCGCCAACGTCGCCAATCTCCTTCTCGTCCGCGCCACCGGCCGCAAGCGTGAATTCGCCATCCGTGCCGCCATGGGCGCAGGCCCGGCTCGCATCATCCGCCAGCTCCTCACGGAAAGCATCGTCCTCTCCGTTACCGGCGGCATCCTCGGCCTCATCCTCGGCTACGCTGGCGTCCGCGCACTCCTCGCCGTCAGTCCCGCCGATCTCCCCCGCATCGGCGAAAACGGCGCTGCAGTCGCCGTCGATTGGCGCGTCCTCGTCTTCACCCTCGGCATCTCCTTCCTCACCGGCATTCTCTTCGGACTCTTCCCCGCCTTCAGTGCCTCGCGCCCCGACCTCAACACCACCCTCAAGGAAAGCAGCAACCGCTCCGGCACTGGCTTCCGCCAAAGCAAAATGCGCTCGCTCCTCGTCATCAGCGAAGTCTCCCTCGCCCTCATTCTCCTCATCGGAGCCGCCCTCCTCATCCGCACCTTTGTCGCGCTGCGCCACGTCAATCCCGGCTTCGATCCCCGCGATGTCCTCACCCTCGAAATGTCCCTCACCGGCGACCGCTTCCAGAAAACCGCAGGCGTCGCCCAGCTCTCCCGCGACGGCCGCGAGCGCCTCAGCACCATTCCCGGCGTCGAAGTCTCCGCCTCCACCTGCTGCCTGCCTCTCGAGGGCGGCTTCGACCTGCCCTTTACCATCGTGGGCCGCCCCCCCGGCAAGAATCTCTGGACTGGCGACGAGGGATGGACGAACACTTCGCCCGGCTACTTCGCCGTCTTCCACATTCCCCTGCGCGGCCGCGACTTCACCGACCGCGACAACGGCGCAGCCCCCGGCGTCGTCATCATCAACGAAGCCTTGGCGAAAAAATACTGGCCGAAACAAGATCCCATCGGCCAGCAAATCGTCATCGGCCACAATGTCGGTCCGCAGTTTGAAGAGCCCGCCCGCCAGATCATCGGCGTCGCTGGCGACATTCGCGACGGCGGCCTCAATCGCGATCCGCGCGAGCTCATGATCGTTCCCCAGGCTCAGGTCACCGACGGCATCACCGCTCTCAATGCGGGCATCGGTCCCGTCGCATGGATCGTCCGCACTCACGGAGATCCCCACCAGTACATCGCCGCCGTCACCGAGCAACTCCGCCTGGCCAGCGGCGGTTTCCCCGTCGCCCGCGTCCGCCCCATGACCGAAGTCGTCGTCAACTCCACCGCGCGTCAGGACTTCAACATGCTGCTCCTCAACATCTTCGCAGCCTGCGCGCTCATCCTCGCCGCCATCGGCATCTACGGACTCATGGCGTACTCAGTCCAGCAACGCACGCAGGAAATGGGCATCCGTATGGCCCTCGGCGCAGACCGCGCCCGCATCCGCTTCATCGTCGTCTGGCACGGCATGCGCCTCGCCATCGCAGGCGTCATCATCGGCATCGGCGCCGCCTTCGGACTTACCCGCTTCATCGCCAGCTTCCTCTTCGGAGTAAAAACCTGGGACCCTCTCGTATTTGTAACAGTCCCGGTCGTATTATCCCTGGTCGCGCTCCTCGCCGTCTGGATGCCCGCCACAAGAGCCTCCCGCCTCGACCCGCAACAAGCCCTCCGCATCGAATAATGCGGGTGGCCCGTCATCCTGAGCGATGTCCGGATCCGCAGGAGCCGGACGCAGTCGAAGGACCTCCCGAGCGCCAGCAATCCCGACGAGTCAGCTCGTCGGGATTCGCGAGGGGCCAACCCTACTTCGACTTATCGTCCCTGGGCAGTTCCAGGTAAACCAACCCGAAACGCGTGCTCCCGTTTTCGGCTCTCTCGATCCCCACAATCCGAAACCGTTGCGGAGTCCCCGCGCGCAGCTCGTGATCATTCGAAGAATCGGGGCTTCCATTCACCTGCACATGATCGCCCTGCTCACTGGAACAAGTTAGTCCGCTGCTGGTTTTGGCCCGCTCGCCCACCGGCTTGCCATCCAGGCACTCCAGCACCTCACCGTAATGCGAGAGTGGCTTGCGATAGAACTCAAGTACTTTCGCCGCAGGATCGCTGGTTACGTACTTCACCGCCAGCAGGCTGAAATGGAAATCGCCGAACGCGAGCCCAAGATCAGCCGAAGAATCGTCCTTGTCCTTGTAGATTGTCGCTCCGGGATAAACCGGTAGCCCTACCTTCTCCGCTGTCGCGTGCGAGTTGGCGTGCACATCGAGATTGAAGCCGGAATCCTGCGCGAAGCAAACAGCACGGCCAGCAACAAACGCGGCCGGAGCGAGCATAAGGGCGAGGGTGAAACTGAAGTTGCGCATGGGGTAGCTTCTCCAAATCGGTATGAAGAAACTACGCCAGGAGCATCCCGGAAGTTCCGAAACCCGGAACGCCGCTCTGTTCCCTGTTACTCAGCCCGCAGTGCCTCCACCGGGTTCACCCGCGCCGCCCGCCGCGCCGGAATAAAACTAGCCAGCAAAGCAAACACCCCCAGCACCGCCGCCACACCCGCCAGCGTCGATACATCCCACGACCGCACCCCAAACAGCAGGCTCTTCATCAGTAAACCCATCGCCACCGAGCATCCCAGCCCCAGCGCAATCCCAATCCCCGCCAGCAATCCCGCCTCTTTCAAAATCAGCCGATGCACCGCGCTCCGCTGCGCACCCAGCGCCATCCGCACTCCAATCTCCCGCGTCCGCTGGCTCACCGAATACGCCACCACCCCATACAGACCCACCACGCCCAGCAGCAGAGCCATCCCCGCAAACCCGCCCACCAGCCACGTCACGAACCGGTGGATCATCGCCGTCGGCGAGTTGCCAATCTGGTCCGCCATCGTGATTTCTCCATTCACGCCCAGATTCGGATTGATCGCTCGCAACGCCTTCACCATCTCCGGCAGCAGCGCCTTCTCATCGCCCGCCGTCCGCACCGCCAGCGCAAAATAATTGTCAGGCCCGTGGTAAATCGACAAATACTCCGCCGGCCACGGCTGATCGTCCAGCGCGTTCTCACGGATATCCGCAATCACCCCCACCACCTGCCGCATCGAGTCCGGAGACAGTTTTATATCGCCAATCATCTTTCCCACCGGATCCTGACCCGGGAAATACTTCCGCGCCAGTGTTTGGTTGATCACGATCACCTGCGGATGCTTCATGTCGTCCGTGTTCGTGAACATCCGCCCCTCGATCAGCCTCGCCTTCAGCACCGTCGTCAGATACTCCGGATTCACATCTCGCTCCGGCACCTCATTGTGTTCGCCGTGGTACGGCTTGCCCGCAATCCGGATCCAGTCCGTGTCGCAGTTGCATTGCACCGGCAGGTCGCTTGTGATCCCCACCGCCTGCACTCCCGCCAAGCTCAGAAGCCGGTTTTTGATCACCGGGTATAACTGAACCCAGTTCTCCGGCTTGGGAAAAGCCTTGTCGGGCGCCATCACCTGCACCGTCGCCACGTGCGACGGATCAAACCCCACTTGCACATGCAGCAGCCGGTACAGGCTCTTCGCCAGCAATCCAGCGCCAGCCAGCAGCACCACCGCGATCGTTAGTTCCACCACCACCAGATTCGCGCCCATCCTCCGCCAGAAGCGGCTAGCTGCTCCTCGGCCTCCTTCGCTCAGCGCCCCATGAATATCCCTGATCGCCAGCCGCAGCACCGGCGTCAGCGCCAGTATCGCCGCCGCCACCACTGCCACGCCTCCGGCAAAGAGCGACGTATGCGCGTTCAGCCCAACGTTGCGTACGAACGGCGCACCATCCAACATGAGCTTCGGCATCAGCGCCTTCAGCAGCGCAATGATCCCCACCGCAGTCAACACTCCCGCCCCGCACCCGGCAATCGCCAGCAGCAATCCCTCCGTCACGAATTGCCGCACCAGCCGCACCGGAGTCGCCCCCAGCGCCCCCCGCACCGCGATCTCCCGCCTCCGGCTTTCCGACCGCACCAGCAGCAGACTCGCCACATTCACGCACGCAATTACCAGCAGCAGTCCCGCCCCGGCCAGCAACGTCAGCAAAATCGGCCGCACCTGTCCGATGATCAGTTCCGACAGCGGCTGCACGCTCGCGCTCTGATCCTTGTTCGATCCCGGATACTGGATCGCCAGATGTGCCGCAATCTGCTGCAGGTCCGCCAGCGCCATCTCGACCGTCACGCCATTGCGCAGCCGCCCCACGCCATAAAGGTTGTGACAGCTCCTGCGCTTCTCGCACCCGGTCTTGTCCCCCAGCGCCGTCCAAAACTCCGCATTCGCCCGCGGCTGAAAGGCAAAATTCTGCGGCAGCACGCCCACAATCGTGTACGGATCCCCATCCAGGCTCACCGCCTGGCCCATCACATCGCGCCGCCCGCCGAACCGCTTCATCCAGGTCCCGTACGTCAACATCACCAGCTTCGCCCCGCCCGGCTTGTCTTCCCCGGGCAGAAAATCCCGCCCCAGCACCGGCTGCACGCCCAGCGTAGCGAAGAATCCATCGCTCACCCGCCCCGCCGGAACTGGCTCCGACACCGCGCCCATCCGCAACAGATAGCTCGTCCCCTCGTACGCATCCAGCGAGCTCAGCGTTTTGTTCATCCGCTGCCAGTCCTCAAAATCCGCGCGCGACAAGTTTGACCGCGGAAACACCACTGCCCTCTCCGCCACGTCCACCAGCCGATTCGGCTGCGCATACGGCAGCGGCTCCAGCATCGCCGCATCCACAAATCCAAAAATCGCCGTGCTTGCCCCAATCCCCAGCGCAAGCATCAAAATCGCCGTCACCGCAAATCCTGGCTTCTTCCGCAGCTGTCGCACCGCGTAGCGCACATCCTGCGTCACCGTCTCCGCGCGGAATCCCACCACCTCGTGACTTCTCTCCTTGAGCCGCGTTGCGTTCCCGAACTGCCGCATCGCCGCGTAGCGCGCTGCTTCCGGCGCCATCCCCCCGGCTTCGAATTCCCTTGCCACCTGTTCAACATGGAAGCCCATCTCTTCATCCAGCTCCCCGCTGAACTTCTCGCGACGCAACAGCACAGCCAGCTTCTTCAGCCAACGACCCATGGCGCTCATCCTGCCTCCTCCGCATCGCGCAGTACCCGCCCAATCGCCGTCACCATCTGCTCGAACTTCGAAAGCTCCACTCCCAGCTGCTTCCGCCCCGCCGCCGTCAGCGTGCAGAACCGCGCCCGCCGGTTCGTCTCCGTCATCTTCCACTCCGCCTTCACCCAACCCTGCAGCAGCAGCCGCTGCAGCGCCGGATACAGCGACCCTTCTTCCACCGTCAGCACTTCATCCGATACGCGCTTGATCGACTGCGCGATCCCATACCCGTGCAGCGGCGCGCGCTTCAGCGTCTGCAGGATCAACATGTCCAGCGTCCCCGGCATCAGTTCGGATTTATTCCCCATGATTCGTAACCATAGACTATCTATGGATAGAAAGACAACGGCTTTGTGACGAACGCTCAGTCATTCTGAGCGAAGCCTGACCCTTTTCGAGCCGGCCGCAGCAGTTCCTATTCCCTACTCCCTATTCCCTGCCCTCTTAGTTCGTCCGCAGCGCAATCATCGGATTAATCCGGGAAGCCCGCCGCGCCGGCAAATACCCCGCCACCAGCGCCACCAGCATGAGCAACAAAACCATCCCCACATACGTCAGCGGATCCGTCGGCTGCGTCCCAAACAGCAGCGAAGCAATCGCCCGCGCCGCCACAAACGATCCCAGCGTTCCCACAACAATACCTGCCAGCACCAGCCACAGCGTCCGCGCCAGCACTCCGCGCTGCACCCGCCCGCGCGTCGCCCCCAGCGCCATCCGAATCCCGATTTCCTGCGTCCGCTGCGTCACCGAATACGCGATCACCCCATAAATCCCCAGCGAAGCCAGAAGCAAACCCAGCCCCGCAAAAATCCCCACCAGCAGCATGAAAAATTGCCGGGGAGAATTCGCCCGATCCACAATCGTGCGGACTGGCTTAAACTCCGCCGCCGGCTGGCTTGGATTCAGCTCCCGCAGCGCATGCATTACGCTTCCTGCCAACGAACCCGGCGCTACCCGGCTGCGGATCACCAGTTGCGCATCGTTTGGCCCGTTCTGCATTGCGGAGTAGTAGATCTGCCACCCCTTCTCCGCTTCCACGCTCGACGCGTGGACATCGTCAACCACCCCGATCACATGCAGTTCATCTTTGCCGTTCATCAATACCTTGCCCACCGCATCTTCCCCGGGCCAATAGGTCCGCGCCGCCGCCGCGTTAATCATCACGACCTCCTGGCTCTTCGGCCCGTCGCTCCAGGCAAAATCGCGCCCGTGCAACCGCATCCCCATTGCCCGCACGTAGCCCGGCGTGCACACATACACCAGCGGTCCCGGCACCGCGCCCTCCGGAAATGTTTTGCCCTGCGGCACCGGTGTCCCCCATGCGCGGTTCGGCCCCAGCGGCAGGTAATCCACAATCCCCGCCGCTTCCACGCCAGGCAGCGCGCTCACCCGCGCGATCACCTGCTGGAAGATTTCCCCGCGCTTCAACGCTCTCGCAACGTCCGCCGGTGCGCTGTCGTCATACTCCACTTTGATCGAGGCAGCATGGTCCGGCTGAAATCCCAGATCGATCTCCAGCACCTTCAGAAAACTCCGCAGCAGCAACCCCGCTCCCACCAGTAGCAGACACGCCAGCGCAACCTCTGCAATCACCAGCGCCCCGCGCACTCGCTCGTGCCTGCGTCCGGCGCTCGTCCCGTGACCGGAATCCTTCAGCGCCTCCTGCAGATTGCCGCTCGCCATTCTCAGCCCCGGAAACAGCCCGAACAGCAGCGCCGCAACCACCGCGATCAGAACCGTCCAGCCCAGCACCTCGCCATCGATGTGCAATGTGCTCAGCAGCGGCAATGCCAGCGATCCCTGATGCGCCAGCCAGATCACCAGCCCCCACGCCAGCCCAAATCCCAGCACCGCGCCCGCTCCGGAAAGAATCAGGCTCTCCGTCAAAAGCTGTCGCACCAGCCTCCCGCGGCTCGCGCCGAGTGCACTCCGCATCGCGAACTCCTTGCCTCGCGCCGCCGCGCGCGCCAACAATAAATTCGAAAGATTCACGCACGCGATCAGCAGAATCATGCCCACCGCCGACCACAACACGATCAGCGAACGACGCAGCCGGCCGCTCACATAATCCTTCAGCGTCCGGACCTCGATCGAAGCGCCGGTCTTGTTCACATATGACCCGCACGACTGCGGATACTTGATGTTCCAGCACAGGTTCGGCACCACAAGGTTCGCCTCCGCCTGCGCCTGCCCCAGCGTGACGCCCGGCTTCAGCCGCCCCATCATCGTCACGATGTTGCCCTCCATCCGCTCGTGATCCAGAATCAGCGGCACGATCAGATCCACCTTTGATCCCGGCGAAAACACCGCGCCAAAATCGAAGCTCGCAGGCAGCACCCCCACCACCGTCACCGGCGTTCCATTCAGATCGATCTCCTTGCCCACGATCGCCGGATCGCCGGCGAACTGCCGCCGCCAATATGGATAAGCCAGCAACGCCACTGGATGTGCGCCCGCCCGCGACTCCTGCGCCGTGAACAACCGCCCCATCGCAGGCTGCACCCCGAGAACTTCAAAGAAGTTCCCGATCACCTCCATCCCTGTGGCCGGCTCCGGCTGTCCGCGCCCCGTCAGCCGATAATTGTCCGGGCTCGTGAACGCCTCATACCCCGTCACGTCCTCATACGACCGCGTCTGCGCCTTGAACTCCTCATACGCATCGGCCGAGTACGTCGCGCACGACAATCCGCATTTCTGCGGCGGCGGAGCAATCCACACCAGTTGCTGCGATTCCGGAAACGGCAGCGGCCGCAGCAAAATCGTATTCACCACGCTGAATACCGCGACGTTCGCCCCAATCCCCAGCGCCAATATCAGTACCGCCACCACGGTGAAGCCCAGATCCCGCCCCAGCGTCCGCACCGTGTACCGCAAATCCTGCCCCAGCACATCCACAAACGGCAGCCCCCGAGCCGCACGCTGTACTTCGCGCGCCTGCTGCACCCCGCCAAAACGCACCATAGCCTTCCTCCGCGCCTCTTCCAGCGTCATCCCACGCTGCAAATTCTCCTCAATCGCAAACTCCAGATGCGAAGCCATCTCCGCATCCAGATCCGCATCCAGCGGTGCCCTTCGAAAAAACGACCGCACCCGATTCATCCGTTGCCGCAAAGAATCGCCGCTCATCGAAACCGCCTTCCGGCTCTGATCTCTGTGTTGTTTCTGAACGCTGAACGCCGAACGCTCGTCTATTCCCTGTTCCCTATTCCCTATTCCCTGTACTCAGCACCCGTCTCATCACCGCCGACAACCGCTCCCAGTACGCAGCGTCTTCCGCCAACTGCTTCCTCCCCCGCCTCGTAATCGAATAAAACTTCGCCTTGCGATTGTTATCCGACGTTCCCCACTCCCCGTCGATCCATCCCCGCTGCTGCAGCCGCACCAGCGACGCGTAAATCGTCCCCTGATTCAACAGCACCGCGTCCCCGCTCACCTGCTCGATGCGCCGCGCAATCCCGTATCCGTGCAGTTCGCCCATCGCCGCCAGCGTCTGCAGAACCATCAGGTCCAGCGTTCCCTGCAACAAATCCAGCTTCGACTCGCCCATCCTGCCCTCTCCCAGGCCGCTCCTGTGTTATGCCCACAGAAGAATCACACCCAAACCTGTGGTACCACCACAGGAGCCGATACGCACCCCCGCAGCCGCCAGTTCCAAACATCTCGAGAATTATTATTTTTCGCTCGAACATTTTTCGCTGAACGCCGAACGCGAGCACTGAACGCTCTCCAGTTCCCTGTTCCCTGTTCCTGACCCCCACATTGCCTTCCACCCGCCATCGTGCTAGCTTGGAAACTCTTCATTCCCCAGGCTCCGTTTCCGGCCGCACCAAAAAAGAATCCGCTCCACCGGATCATCCGCCACCACCCAACGGGAGGATCCATGAAGACCCACATACCTCTGCACTCCGCCGCCCTCGCTTTCATTTCCGTCCTCACCACCCTCGTCGTCACCACTTCCGTCGCAGCCCAGTCCACAATGGTCCCGCTCCTCACCCGCGCCTGGGACAACGATCGCAGCGGCTGGAACCAACACGAAACCACCCTCACCCAGGCGAACGTCAAAGCCCGGGGCCTCGTCCGCGTCACCAGCATTCCCGTCTTCGGTGACGCCCGCGGCATGGAATCGCAGCCCCTCATCCTCCCCAACCTCACCATCGCTGACGGCACCACCCACGACGTCATGGTGCTCCCATCCATGGCCAACATCGTGCGCGGCGTCGATGCCACCACCGGCGTGGGCCTCTGGCAAACGACCCTCGGCCTGCCCGGCCTGCCCAT
>Ga0182018_10001364_pt1 | contig 27947 bp, 23 predicted proteins | sample 812P2MmetaG_FD_120490 | JGI IMG/M metagenome (GOLD analysis project Ga0182018, IMG submission 120490) | Permafrost microbial communities from Stordalen Mire, Sweden - 812P2M metaG | ecosystem: Environmental > Terrestrial > Soil > Wetlands > Permafrost | place: Sweden: Stordalen | collected...
CCCGGATGTTGAAAGTGCCGTGGCTGGCATGGATGCTCTCATCGTTCCCGCCGCCGGTGACCAGCACATGGCCGGTCAGGGTTACGTCGCCGGTGTCGCTGTCGTATTCCAGGTGATCGGCATATAGGGTGTGGTCTTTGTAGGTGGCCACTACGTTGCCGTCGGCGTTATGGCGGTTGCCGACGACGGTCTGTGGCCCGTCGGACTCGATGGAGACCGGGGTGCCCTTGTCATTGGCTGGGATGAGGACGGCGTCGGGATATTGCGTGGCTGAGGGAGCATTCGGCGGCTCGCTACTGCTGGATTGGCCCGTTTCCGTCGAAGGTGCCGCAGTCGTCAACTGCTGCGCGGCGAGATGCGCATGATTTGCAACAGACCCCATGATACTTATGAAGAAGCAGAAGCCCCTGAACGCCATCGCAGGCGAGAGCCGGCCGCTTCCGTTTGTCGCACGCACCACCATTTGAGGTTAGACGATTTCACGAGAGAGAGTTTGAGTTTTGAGCAATCTGGGCTCCGCATTGCTGGATATAACGTTTGACCCGGGAGCTAACGCGTCTGCCGAAGCGCTGAGGTTTCAGGTGGCCCAGCGGCTGGTCGCGCATCGCAAACGGCGTGGTCGTGCGCAGGCGCAGAGGCTGGTCGAGCCTGTGCGTCCGCAGGGATCGTTCAATTCCCCGCCAGACGAGCGCGCCTCGCGCATCGCGGCTGTCGTCGCCGAGCGCTACGCACGGTCGCAAAGCTACTGCGCCTATCTCGCAGTCGAGGCCGAGCGGGCGGTGCAGCAGGCGCAGGCTGCCGCCGAAGTGGCGGCGCTGAATGCTCAGGCAATGTTGCAGGCGCAAATGAATCTGCTCGACGCCTTGAGCCGGGACGGTTTCGAAGTGGATATTGCGGACGCGGCGGGCGATCGCGCCGAGCTGACTGCAAATCGAGACAGCGAAGCGGGAAGCATTGCGCATCCTCGCACAGAGTTTCAAGAGCGATTGCTGGAGGAGTTCAGGCTGTGGCCCGAAGCGGATACAGTTCGAGCGCCGCGCGGCAGAGCTTCGGGGAAAGCCAGCGGAGTCAGCGTCCGGCAGTGCGACGAGGCCGAAGGGGGCAGCTCGGCGAATGCGGCGCATGGGACTGGTTCGCATGGTTATGCGGCGAATGGTCTCGCGCCGAACTCGCCGGATCGAGGGGCGTCGCATTCCAGTCGGCGGCGCGAGGAGTGGAACGATGCTGAGGCGCAGGCGCTCGATGAGGAGATCGCCTTCCGCCAATCGCCTGTCTTTGAGGAGCCGGCTGGGCCGCCGATGCCGCTACCCGCCAACCTGATCGAGTTTCCCCGCCAACTGGTCGCGTCGCGCAAGGCCCGGCCGCGGCTGGCGGAAGGCCCGCTGCGCGATGGCGCAGAGGCTGAGCAGAGTGTGGGCCAACTGCGCATCTTCGAGGTCGATCCCGCGCAGAACGATACCACGCCGGCTGCAACCCACGCGGCGCTCTCTGCCGCCATACCGCAGTGGACCTCAATCTGGCTGGACGCGCCGGGCGCTATGCCTGCCGGGGAAGAGCTTTCCGGCGCAGCGGCTGCGGGCGAGCGAGAGCCCGGGAGTTCCGCGACGCCAGGCGGTCGCACGATGCACCTCTCCCACGCGGCTTCGATCGGGAGGCGTGTCGCCGCGGCGGCGATCGACGGCGCAATCATCCTGGGCGGATTTCTTGCCTTCACAGTGGCATTCGTCCTCACCTCATACCGTTGGGCCCTGCGTCAGCCCCGCGATTCACACCTCATGCCGCTGGGTCTTGGGCTACGCATGATCGTGCGGCAGGCTGGTTCCCAGCCGGGTGAGCTTCTGGTAGCCGGCGCGCTGACGCTTGTGTGCATTTGCCTGCTCTATCAGGCCCTGTTCTTCTCATTCTCCGGGGCCACTCCAGGCATGCGATGCGCGCGTATCGCGCTCTGCACCTTTGGTGAGGAGAATCCGTCGCGCTCCGCGATGCGGTGGCGCATCCTTGCGCTGCTGCTCTCTGCCTGTCCGCTTGGCCTGGGCTTTTTGTGGGCCGCGCTCGATGAAGAGCGCCTGACCTGGCATGACCGGATCTGCCGCATCTACCAGCGCTGCTATTAGGTTCGGGGTTCGTGGTACAGGGTTCGAGGGGTCAGCAGCGTGTGCCTTTGTCCTTGTACCCCGAACCTTGTACCTCGAACCTCGCCCCTAGAACGTAGTGCTGACGGTCAGACGGAAGGTCTTGCGCGGCTCGCGCAGCACGTAGGACGCGCCATAGAGCTGTAGCGCCTGCTCGTAGCTGAACTCTCCGGCGCCGGAGTTTGGGAACAAGGTGGCGAAGGCGGCGTTGTCCAGCGCCAGCTGCTGCGGAACGTTCTTGTACAGGCGCAGCGGGTTGTAGGCGTAGTAAAGCCGGAACGGGGCATTGATGACCGGCATGATGATCTGAATCTCGGCGCCGTTGGACATGCGTGGCACCCAATCGGTGCCGGGAACCGTGTTCAGAATCCGCTGGCCGAACGCAGTCACCGGCTGGCCGCCAAAGCAGGAGCCGTTGACGAAGGTGGGGCAACCATAGAGCGGGCTGGCAAGCACCGATACGCCGGCGACGCTCTGGAGAAGCTGTGCATGCTCCAGATCGCCGGTCAACCCGAAGTCGGTGAAAAAGGCGAAGGTCACCTGGTCGACGATCGGGATGCGGTACTCAATGTTTGAGGTGAGTTGGGTATCGCCGCCAACCGAAGCGAGCCGGTAGATGGGAATCGGAATCTGGATGTTGCCCAGGCTTGGATTGGTCGGGTCGCGGGGCACCAGCGTGCCATCGGGATTGGTCAGGTTGAACTGCACCTTCACCGGAACGAAGGTGTACGGCGAGGAGGCGCGAATATCGAAGCCGCGGATGTCGTTCTCCCCGCCACCGTAGATGCGGTTGGTGGGCGGCGCAACCTGGCCTCCGAAGCCCTGGATGTGCGCCAGTTGCAGGCGCATCCCCAGGACATTGCGGCCCTCCGGATTGAGCCTAAGGCCCTTGATCGGATAGAACTGGCGGAAGCTGGCGACCGGCTGGATGTACTTCACATTGCCGCCGGCGCCCGCAACCTGGATTGAGAGGTTGAAGTCGCGGCCGGAGTGCGGGCCGACCGGGTTGCTAAGGCTCGAGTAGGAGAAGTCCGGCGAGATGGTGGAGGTGACAATGCCATCCAACTGGTTCAGCCCCTGGACCCCGGAGCGAAAGGCGAGCGACTGAAAGATGTTGCGCGTGTTGTCGTTGAATGTGGTCACCGACGATTTCGTCAGTGAGTACGTGACGCCGATGCGGCTGACGCCGCGTCCCGCCCAGAGATGCTTCAGCGGCTGGCTGACCGACAACGTGAAGCCCGTGGTAGCGGTGTTGTAGTTGGTGAGCAACGAGGCCTGGGCGGTCGACACGTTTGCGGCCACACCGTTGGCAATGGAATATGCCTTGGCCGGGTTGTAGTCGAACTTGCGGTCGAAGACCTGTGCGCCCAGCGAGATCGGCTTGTTGCGCAGGTAAGGCTCGTTAAATCCGAACGTCAAATTGCGCGAGAGGTCGCCGATGTTCGCGTTGGCGGAGAGCGTCTCGCCCAGTCCCAGAAAATTGTTGGTCTGGTAGTTCAGGCCGATGAAGGTCCCCGAGAGTCCGCTGACGCCTCCGTTGACGCCGATCGAGTTCTTGCCCTTCTCCTTAAGCTTCAAGAGCAGATCGACGGTGCCATCGTCCGCGTTCTGCCGGGTCTCGGTGTCGTCTTCGGTCTTCAACACTTCGAAGTAGCCCAACTGGTTCAGGCGGAGGATGGAGAGGTCCCAGCGCTGCTGGCTGTAGACCTGGCCCTCTTCGAGCAGCAACTCGCGGCGGATAACCTTGTCGCGGGTAACCGTGTTGCCGGAGAACTCGATGCGCGAGACATAGAACTGCTTGCCTTCGTCGATATCGATGTCGAGGTAGACCAGCTTCTTGGCGTCATCGCGGCGTGGAACGGGGTTGGCCACCATGTTGATATAGCCCTGGCCGCCGTAGGCCTTGCGCAGGTTCTCCAGACCCTTGGAGAAGAGCGCGGCGTTAAACCATTCGCCATCTTTCTGGGTGAACTGCGCCCGCAGGGCCCGGGTGTTGGGGATCATCTTATTTCCGGTAAAGGTGATGCCGCCCAGCCTGTAGCGGTCGCCCTCCTCCACCGGCATCAGGATGTCGATGCGCTTGCCGGTCGAGGGGCGCAGGGTAAACCAATTCAGGCCGCCCTCATCCCGCACGTGGGTGGTGGGGTCGCTGGTCTCGGCCATGAAGTAGCCGCGCTCGCGATAGGCCTGACGCACCCGCTCAGTGTCCTCATCCAGTTTGCTGGCGTCGAAGGTGCGGGCAAACAGGTTCTCAAAGATGATGGAGTGAGGGATGCCCACCGGCTTGGAGTTGACCATGGCATTGCGCAGAATGCGGTCGCTGAGGTTGTAGTTGCCCTCGAAGGCAATCTTGCCGACTTTGACGGTTGGCCCCTCCTTGATGCGAAAGGTGATCCCCACCGAGGCGGGCGGGATGGTCTTGACCTCGGTCTTGATGGTGGCGAACTGGTGCCCGTGCTCGGAGAGCAGGTCCTTCAGCACATCCTCAGCCCGCTTGACCCGGGTAGGGTCGTACTGGCTCTCGACGGTCAGCCCGACCTTGGCCTTCTTCAGGCGCTCATCCACGTCGGAGAGCGTGACCGAGTTGAGGCCGGTGTAGTCGATGGTGCGGATGGTTGGCTTCTCCAGCACGTAGACCACCAGCTGCACACAGGTCGGAGTGTCGACCCGCTCAATCCGCACATTCTCGAAGTACGCAGTGTTCCAGATGGAGTTGAAGTCGCGCTCAACCGTGGCCGGATCGTATGGATCGCCCTGGTGGCTGGCCATGCGGGCGATGATGGAATCCTTGGGGATGCGGCGGTTGCCGATGACCTGTGGCTGACAGAACACCTGGGCGCCGGCTGAGGCGTCAGCGGCGGGGGCGGCCTCAGCCTGTGCCCACAGCGCGCGGCCGGGCAGGATTGCCGTCAGCAGGACTGCGGCCAACGGGATTGCAGCAAAAGGGGCTGCGGTGGCCACGTTACGGGCGATGCGGGAGCGGCTGGAGCGCGTGCGCACAGACTGAAACTTATTTCCTGGAAGAGCTACGCTCACTCGCTTTACGGTAAAGATACGCACACCCTCATTGCTGTCAAAATCGCGCCCCGCTAAGTCGCCTGGGGAAAGCTCGATTATATGGGAGCGACGCCGCTCGGCGCGAGTCTGGGCGGGAGCTGGAAGCACCGGATTGCCCGCCGTCCATCAATCCCCGACGTATTGGCTAACGCCTGTCCGAGGCAAGTTCATCGGCAAACGTGCGCAGGCTAACAATCTGGGTTCCCTCGAACCTAAGGAGCACGAGGATATCCTTGTCCCCGCTGACAAGGAAATCAGCGCCAGCTTCCCTGCTGGTAGCGAGAAGATGGTTGTCTCTGGGATCGCGGCATACCTCGACCGACCTCTGCGACGAGACCAGGATTGTCGCAGACCACAGCCCAGCATCGAGCAAGGCTAGCCGTTCCTCGTCCCACTTAAACTTTCTTCGCAGCGTTTCTTCCACTTCACTGCGGATCAGCTCACTGGCAATAACGGCATACTGGCCGTCCATCCCTGCCGATACGACCTCATCCGCGATACCGCCAAACTGGAGCGCGGAGACGTAGATATTGGAGTCGAGGACGACTCGCCTTAGAGGCGCTACCCGGCGTCCGTGCCGGATTTATTATCCGCGGCGATCTCCCTGCGAGTGTCTCGGCAGAGCCGCACTACATCCTCTTCGGTATAGCCAGTGGCCTCGGACCGCTCCGCCCCGTAAGCCCGCAGCTCTTGCCACAAGGTTGCTCGCTCGTACTTTACGATTGCGTCCTGCACCAGCGCGTCGAGCGAGAGCTTTCGCTTTTCGGCCAGCGCTATCGCGCCGCCCCAAACGCTATCCGGCAAGGTGATTGTGATCGACTTGGTCTCCACCATAGCGGAACCTCGCTGCTTTCATCATACAGCGGCAGATGCGCGTCTTACCTCCACCAGAGTGGAGTAAAAGGTTGCGCCGCGGCCCATGTCGGTCAGGGTCTCGCTGGTGAGTGCATTGACGTTGACCGCTCCGTGGCCGTTCTGGTTGGAGAGTTTGTTCCACTCGATGCGCGCCGCAACCACGCCCGCCGGGACCATCTCGCCCACCATCGCACGCAGTTGGATCGCGCCCCGCGCATTGAAGACCTCGACCGCATCGCCGGTGGCCAGCGCGCGCGCGGCTGCGTCCACCGGATGTATCTCCAGCACGCCCGCGGTGCGCGCCTCCATCTTGCGGTGGCGCGGGTTGTTGGCGAAGGTGGAGTTCATATAGTTGTCCGCCTTGCGCGGCAGAAACTCCAGCGGATATTTGCCATCGCTCGCGGCCGCGCCGAGGCGCGACTCGGTTGCGGGTACAAAGACCGGCACCGGAGTCAGCTCGCCGCGACCGCTGGGAGTGCGAAACCACTCTGCGGTCGAGAATGGCAGCGCGTCGCCCTGCGCGTCCACCGGCAGGGCCAGCGGAATGTGGCCTTCGCGCTCCAGGCGCTCACGCGTGATTCCGGCGAACCACGGGTCGTCGGTGGTGAGGACCTGATCGATCAGCTGGTCTTCCGTGTCGCGGAAGCAGGGCTCCGTCAGTCCGATGCGTTGCGCAAGCTCAGTGAAAAGTCGCACGTTGCTCCAGGCCTCGCCGAGTGGGTCAATGGCGCGATTCGAGAGCTGCGCGAAGAGGTGTCCGTATGCGCCCTGCACATCCTTCACTTCAAGGAAGGTGGGCGCGGGCAGGACGATGTCGGCATAGTCCGTGGTGTCGGTGAAGAACTGCTCGTGGACGACCATGAAGAGGTCGTCGCGCATCATGCCGCGCAGCACAGCGTTCTGGTTGGGCGCGATGGCCGCGGGGTTCGAGTTGTAGACGAACATGGCTTTGACCGGCGGGCCTTCGCGCTCCGGGTCGGTGAACCCAAGCTCGGTGAGGGCGTGGCCCAGGCAGCTCATATTCACGATGCGCGCGTCGCGGCCCAACGGGCTTGCGCGCATCAGCTCCGGCATCTCCAGCGCCGCGGTGTTGAAGGGAAACGCGCCGCTGACGGTGAACTGCACGCCTCCGCCCTTCTGCTTCCAGGAGCCGGTGATCAGCGGCAGCATACACGCGGCGCGCACCGAGGCGCCCCCGTTCTCGCTGCGCTGGATGCCGTAGTTGAGGCGGATGGCGGCGGGCTTGCCGGTCCGCTTCAGGCAGAGCGCGTAGTCGCGGGCGAGGCGCTCGATCGCCTCGGCATCGATGCCCGTTACTTCAGCCGCCCTTGCGGGCGAGTGTTCCGGCTTCAGCGCGTGCTCGCGCAGCTCACTGGCTCCGAGCGTGCATTCGCTGAGGTACGCGCGATCCTCAAGTCCATCGCGGAAGATGACATGCATCATGGCGAGCGCGAGCATGCCGTCGGTGCCGGGCCGGATCGTCAGATGCTCATCGGCCAGAGCGGCGGTGCGGGTGCGGTAGGGATCGATGACGATCAACCGTGCGCCCTTGCGCCGCGCCTCCTCGACGAAAGGCCATAGATGCACATTGGTGCCGTGGATGTTCGCGCCCCACGCAATCACCAGCCCGGCGTGGGCAAAGTCCTCGGGCCTGGTGCCGAGCTTAATCCCATAGACGGTCTTGAAGGCTGTGCCCCCGGCCTCGGAGCAGATGGTGCGATCCAGCTGCGACGCGCCCAGGCGATGGAAGAACCGCCGGTCGATCGAGGCAAAGCCGAGCTTGCCCAGCGTCCCGGCGTAGGAGTAGGGGAGGATGCTCTCCGGGCCAAACTCGGTTGCGATGCGCTTGAGTTTTTCGGCGATCGCGTCGAGCGCTTCGTCCCACGTGATGCGCTCGAAGGCGTCGGCCTCGCGGCCCTTCTTGCCGCCGTAGCCCGTCGGGCCTTTGGGCGCGCCGGGCTTGCGTCGCATGGGATAGTGCAGCCGGTCCGGCGAGTAGACGCGATCCAGATACTGCGCGACCTTGGCGCAGAGAAATCCACGAGTGACAGGGTGGGTTGGGTCGCCGGCGATCTTGGTCGCGCGTTCGCTGCGCGCACCATCGGGGGCGGTCAGTGACTCTACCGTGACCAGCACGCCGCACGAGTCGGGGCAGTCCAGCGAGCAGACTGCATGGACCACTCGGGTCTGGCCGCGTGTCTGGGCCTCCGCCGTCGCCATATCTACGATTGTAACAACGCGCGGCGCTATTCCACGTTGGTCTTCGTCACCGGCTCGCCCTGCTTCACGTCGATGGTCAAGCCCTTCAGGTCCACATCGCGCGCGTTGTCCAGATGGAACCCGCGGTCGGCGGTGATCTTGCAGTTCTCGAACGTGATGCCCTGGATGGGAGCGCCCGGCAATCCGTGAATGCTGCCCACCGACTTCACATCGCCCGACACGTTGATGATCTTCACGTTGCGCACCACCGGCAGCGGGTTCGAATCCGGCTGCCGCGGTCCCACCATGCGCCACTCCATATTCATCTCAAAGGCCTGGCGCGTGTTGTGCAGGGTGAGGTCTTTGTAGGTGATGTTCTCCACCACGCCGCCGCGGCTGGGCTGCGACTTGAAGCGGATGGGCGCCCAGTTGTCCGAGTCGAAGACGCAGTTCTCGACGGTGACATTGCGGATGCCGCCGGAGGTCTCGCTCCCCATGGCCACGCCGCCTTGCCCGTAGGCAAAGTGCGAGTTCTCGATCAGGATGTCCTCGGCGGCCCGGTTGACGCGCAGGCCGTCCGCATCCTTGCCGGACTTGATGGAGATGCAGTCGTCGTCGTCGTCGATAAAGACGTGGTCGATGTGGACGTGTTTGGAGGAGTCGATGTCCATGCCGTCCGAGCTGGGAATGTTGTGCTCGGCAGTGATCTTCACATTGTTGATCTCGACGTTCTGGCTGTAGAGCACGAAGAGGCACCACACCGCCTGGTTGTGCAGGTTCAGCCCAGTGACCGTGACGTCTTTCGAGTTCTGGATACCGATCAATCGCGGACGGCCGCGACGTGGTGGACCGGGCGCAGCGGTGGGCCTGGGCTGCGGAGGCTGAGGCGCCATGGGCGCAGCGGCAACGGTGGCGGGATCGGGCATTGCAGAAGCCGCGCCGGCAGCAGCGCTGGCGCCGGGCGCTGCGGGAACACCACCCGAACCAACACCAGCAGTACCAGCTGGTCGCGGCGCAGGCCGGCGGAAGGGATTTTTCTGCACCCACTCCTCGCCCGAGCCATCGATCGTCCCTTCGCCTGAAATCGTCAGGCCAGTCACGCCCTCCGCGTTGACGAAGGAGGCGGTATACATCTCTTCCGTGCCCTCCCAGCGGGACTGGATTTGCGGGTAGTCGTCGGGGTTGGTGGTGCCCTTCAGTATCCCGTCCTTCTCGACCAATAGGTTGACGCCCTGCTTCAGAAAGATCGCTCCGCTCAGGAAGGTGCCTGCGGGGACGACCACCACGCCGCCCTTCTTGTTCGCGGCGCACTTGTCGATGGCTGCCTGAATGGCCTTGGTGTTGACCGTGGCGCCGTCGGCGATCGCGCCGAATTTGGTGATGACGTAGCGCTTGGCGCGCTTGGCCGGGGTGGCCCAACTCTCGGCCACAGCCATCGTGGTACAGAGTGCGAGCGCGGCGATCAGAAAAAGCTTCGAGTTCAACTTCATGCGTGTATCCCCAAACTTAGGTACGCCCAGCGCAGAGGTAAAGTTTCCGTCGGCGGTTCAGGCCGAGGCGGATGCGGCGGCCTGTGTGTTCCAGCGGGGAAGATCGACGCCCTTCACCAGCAGCCAGAGGGCGAGCAGGGCTTCGACGAAGAGGTCAAAGCCGCCGATGTGGCCGGAGAGAAGTCTCGGCGCTTCAGGCAGGCGATAGACCAGCCAGCCCAGCCCGGAGAGGACCATTAGCCAGCCGAGGATGCGCGGCAGAAAAGTGGAGCGGGCGATGAGAATGCCAGTGAGCAGGATGAAGAGCGCCAGAAATGGAATTGAGCTGATGGGGGGCGGGCGGCGCAGGGCGTAATGGTAGAGGCCGATGGTGCATCCCACGACGCCGCAGGCCGACGCGACGAGGGAGAGCCAATGGCTGACGGGCCGGAACATGCGGTAGATGAGCAGCGCGAGGACGAGGTAGAAGACGTTCGCGAGTACGAATGCGCTGTCGTAGAGGGAGGGCACGCGGTCGACGAATATCATGACCAGGTCGATGGAGACGAGGTAGAGCAGAAGGACGAGACCGGTGATGCGGGCGCGGCTCATCGACATGGCTGATGGATTCATGAGTCGTCTCCTTGCGCGAGGGGTTTGACGTCTGAGCGTTCGCCCAATGCTAGGCCGCAGGGCGGAGTGAGTCAATCGAATGTTGCCTGTTTATAGGCTCGCTAGGAGGGCGGCAAGGAGAGCGGTGCGGGGGACGAGGTGCTCGATGAGGATGGACTCGTGTGCGGCGTGCGCGCCTTCGCCGACAGCGCCGAGGCCGTCGAGGGTGGGCACGCCGAGGGCTGCGGTAAAGTTTCCATCCGAGCCGCCGCCGGTTGCCGCTTCCTCCAGCTCGAAGCCCAGGTTTGCCGCCAGCCTGCGCGCGTGTTTATAGAGCGCCACCGTACCCGGTTTGCGCTCCATCGGCGGGCGGTTCATGCCGCCGGTCACCTTGAGCGTGCAGTGCGGGTCGGTGCAGCGCAAGCCGCGGAAGAGCTTGTCGACAGTATGCGCGTCGGAGGAGCTTCGCACGCGGACGTCGACCTCCGCCCAGGCGTGCTGCGCAACTACGTTCGACCGCGTGCCGCCTCCGATCACGCCCGGGTTGACCGTGCGGTCGAGGCCCGGCTTGCGGAACCTCGCAACCGTCTGCAGCAGGCGCGCGAGTTCGAGGACCGCCGAGTGGCCGCGGTCGAAGTCAATCCCACTGTGCGCGGCAATGCCCGTGACCTCCAGCCGGTAATCGGCGACTCCTTTGCGCGCCGTCTTGCAGGCCAGCCCCTGCGCGGGCTCAAGCACCAGCACCGCCGACGAGGCGAGCGCGAGCCGCTCCGTGATTAACCGCGAGACTGGGCTGCCGACCTCTTCGTCGCTATTAAGCAGCAAGGTCACCGGCCGGCTCCGCAACCCAATTGACTCGAGCGCGCGAACAGCCGCCAGCGCCATCGTGACTCCCGCCTTCATATCGAGCACACCCGGGCCAAAGATGCGACCGTCGCGCTCGCGCCAAGGCATGGTGCGCAGCGTGCCCAGCGGCCAGACTGTATCCAGATGGCCCAGCAGCATGATGGGCTTGTCGGAATCTTGAGGGCTGCGGGCACCGCCAAATCGAATCTCCAGGATGTCACCGAAGCGCCTTTGTTTGTGAATCTTGACGCGACCACCAAAGGCCTTGGCCAGCCGCGAGACATAGGCGCACGCATCATCGACGGCCGGCTTATCGTCGGAGGGAGACTCTATCTTCACCAGATCGCGCAGGGTGCGCTTCAACCAGCCAGACTGTGCGGCGACGGCGTCGAGCAGTTGGCTTCGCTCTTTCGGGGCTTCCCTCATTCGAATGCTTCGGATGTTACCGCAGCGGCGGCGATCTGCGGCAAAGATGACTCAAAAGAAAGGTGTGGAATGCGCAAAGTGTGGCAAAGTTACCACACTCGATCCCGCCAAACGCCGTGTAATCTGGGCGACACAAATCGAGCTGCACGTGGAATCTGCAGGAGAAAGCCGCTTGGCCCAGAACGCCCACAGTGAGCAGACAATCCGGTCGGAGATCGAGTTTCGCGGCATAGGTCTGCACAGCGGCGCGGAGGTCTCGATGCGGCTGGTGCCGGCACCCGCGGGCTCGGGCATCGTCTTCCGTCGCACCGACCTGGACAACTTTGAGATTCCCGCGACCGGGCGCAACGTCGCCAAGGTCAGCTATGCCACCAGCCTGATGCGCGGCAGCGTACTGATCTCCACCACCGAACACCTGCTCTCCGCGCTGATCGGCTTCGGCGTGGACAACGTGATCGTCGAGGTCGACAATCTTGAACTTCCAATCCTCGATGGCAGCGCGCTGCCTTATGTCGAAGCATTCCAGTCCGCCGGCCTGAAGCAGCAGCGCCGCCGCCGCGAGTACATCCGCATCCTCAAGGATGTCGAGGTGCGCGAGGGCAGTAAGTTCATCGGGGTCTATCCCGGTTCGGGCTACGGCATCGATTACACCATCGACTTCCCCGCCCCCATAGGCATGGAGCGGTTTCAGGGCGACCTCGAAAGTGGTGACTATGCCAGCCGCATCGCGCCGGCTAGAACCTTTGGCTTTCGGGAAGACGAAGCCAAGCTGCGCGACATGGGGCTGATCCGGGGGGCCTCGGAGGCGTGCGCGATCATTCTGTCGGCCAGGGGAGTGCAGAACGGGCCGCTGCGCTTCGAGGATGAGTTCGTACGCCACAAGGTGCTGGACCTGATCGGTGACCTCGCGCTGGCGGGCCGACGCATCCAGGGTCGCGTGGTCGCCGAGCGCGCCGGGCACGCGATGCACACCGCGCTGGTGCAGCGGCTGATGCGCGACCGTTCCGCATGGGACCTCGCATACGGCTACGATGACCCTCCGGAACAGCGGGCAGTTGCGGACGAGTTGAGCGTGGGGAGTCTGCCGGCTGCTGTGCCGGCCCATGCGTGAGGCGGTGAAAAGGGTTGGCGCGATTGCGCTCGGCTCGAACTTGGCCTCGCAGTGGGGCGACCGCACCGCGAATCTGCGCGAAGCGATCCGGCGAGTGGGGTTGCTGGGCGAGGTGCAAGCGGTCTCGTCCTTCTTCGATACCGCGCCGGTGGGGTACACCGAGCAGCCCAGATTTCTCAACGGAGCGATGCTGCTGGAGACGGAGCTCGAACCGGAAGCTCTGATGCGCGGGCTGTTGGCAATTGAGCGGGCCATGGGTCGTGACCGCGCTGCCGCCATGCCCAAGGGACCGAGGGTGATCGATCTCGATCTTCTGCTGATGGGCGATGTGGTGTTGACAATTGCTGATCTTACTTTGCCGCATCCAGCCATGGCCGCGCGGCGCTTCGTGCTGGAGCCGCTGGCGGAGATTGCGCCGGCGATGGTCGATCCGCGCTCGGGGCTTACTATCCGGGAGCTGCTGACACGGCTGGGGGATTCCGATAAGGGATAATGACCAAGTAACCTCGACGATGCTGATAAGGGGCTGACTGGTGTCTGTGGAATCTATCCGCTCGCAAACCGCTGACGCCGCCACGGAGAGCTCTGTGCGCATCACACACGATCGGGCCGAGCTCGCCGACGGCTGGGCTGAGCCCGCACAGCCGCCGCTCTGCGTGGACCTCGATGGCACCCTGGTAAAGTCCGACACACTGGTCGATACCGTGGTTGTGCTGGCGCGGCAGAGTCCCGGCTCACTGCTGTGGTTTCCCTTGTGGCTGACGCAGGGAAAGGCCGCGTTCAAGCGCAGGGTCTCCTCCATCGCGGCGATCGATGTTGCGCACCTGCCGTATAACCAGGAGCTGCTCGAATATCTGCGGCAGCAACACGCCGGCGGGCGGACGATCTACCTCACTACCGGCGCGGACACCCTGCTGGCGGAGCGCGTAGCTGCGCATCTGGGCATCTTTAGCGGGGTGCTGGCCTCGGATGGAAGCGTCAACCTTACCGGCCACAATAAGCTTGCCGCATTCCAACAGAGGTTTCCCGGCGGCTTCTGCTACATCGGCAACGCGCGGCCTGACGTGCCGCTGCTGATCCACTGCGCGCAGCCTATGGTGGCGAACCCGCACCGCGGTCTGTTGGCCGGGTTGCGCTCGGCGGGAGTTGCACCGGCGCGGACCTTTCGCGATCAGTCGTCGCCGGTGAAGGCGTGGCTGCGCGCGATCCGGCTGCACCAGTGGGCCAAGAACACGCTGATCTTCCTGCCGCTGTTGCTGGCGCATGTGCGCGCGACGGGGACGGTAGTCGCGGCGTGCCTTGCCTTCTTCAGCTTTGGGCTGGCCGCGTCGGCGACATACATCTTCAACGATCTAATGGATATCGAGTATGACCGTCATCACCCGCGCAAGCGGCGCAGGCCGTTCGCCTCGGGCGAGCTCTCTCCGATTACCGGCATGGCCACAGTCGCGCTTTTCCTTGCCATCTCTTTGACCATCGCTTTGCTGCTGCCGGGGGTTCTGGCGAGACTCTCGCCGCAGTTGGCACTAAGCCGGCCGTGGAGGTTCTTGGAGTGGCTTGGAATTTATGTGGTCTCGACCAGCGCCTATTCGCTGCTCTTGAAGCGGATGGTGTTGGTGGATGTGATTGTTCTCTCCGGGCTGTATACCATCCGAATTATCGCGGGGTCGGCGGCAACCGGCATTGGGGTCTCGCAGTGGCTCGCCGCCTTCAGCATCTTCTTCTTCCTCTCGCTGGCCTTCGTGAAGCGGTTCTCAGAGTTGGAGAGTCTGCGTGTCCGTAACGAAGTCTCAGGCGCGCTCGCGGTCAAGGGCCGCGGCTATCGCGTCTCCGACCTGGAACAGCTGCGCAGCTTCGGCACGGCCAGCGGATACGCGTCGGTGGTGGTCTTCGCACTGTATATCGGCAATGAGGTGGCGCAGGGCCTCTATCCGCACCACCGGCGGCTGTGGCTGCTGGTGCCGGTGTTGCTCCTATGGCTGAGCCGGCTTTGGCTGCAGGCCTCGCGAGGCGATCTGCACGAGGACCCCGTGGTCTACGCAATCACGGACAAGCGCAGTCTGCTGCTTGGTGCGGTGGTCGTAGCGATTGTCCTCTCTGCGCTGTGAGGCTTTCGGCAGAGAAAATTGGCGCCGTCGGTTACTCTGGAACCTGTCTATGAGTGACGTGGCAGATTCGATTCCGCAACTTGCGTCTTACGATGACGCAAGCCTCGACCACAATTTTGCCTCGCTGACCGCACAGGTTCGCACCGAGGCCCAGGCTCTGACAGGTGCTGAGGCGCGCGAGGCCTTCCACTTGCGCTGGCTGGGGCGTAAGCAGGGCCGGCTCAAGTTGATTAGCGACGCGTGGCTGAAGACCGCTCCACCCGATGCGCGCAAAGCCCTGGGCATGCGCTTCAACCAGCTGAAGCAGCAGATCGAAGCGGCCCTGGTTGATGCTGCGACAGCTTCTGCCGCGCCCAGGACAAGCGCCGGCATCGACATCACCCTCCCCGGCACCGTGCGCGCACCCGGCATCGAGCATCCGCTGCTGAAGACGATGCATGAGATCGTCCGCGTCTTCCATCATCTTGGCTACTCAACCGCCCTCGGGCCGCAGGTTGAGTCGGACTTCTACAACTTCGAGGCGCTTAACTTCCCGCCCAATCATCCCGCGCGCGACACCCAGGACACCCTGCGCATCGCCTGCCAGGATGGCCGGCCGCAGGCGGACCGTCTGCTGATGCGCACCCACACCTCGCCGGTGCAGATCCGCAGCATGATCGCCGAGGCCCCGCCCCTGCGCATCGTGGTCCCGGGCAAAGTGCATCGCAACGACGCTGCCGACGCAACCCACTCGCCGGTCTTCCATCAGGTGGAAGGCCTCTGCGTCGACACCAACATCACCTTCTCCGACCTCAAGGGCACGCTCGACCACGCGATGAAGGCTCTCTTCGGATCAGGCGTCAAGACGCGCTTCTTCCCCAGCTTCTTCCCCTTCACCGAGCCCAGCGCCGACGTGCAGATCAGCTGCATCTTCTGCGCGGGCAACGGCTGCCGCAAGTGCAAGCACTCCGGCTGGATCGAGCTGCTCGGCTGCGGCATGGTCGATCCCGCCGTCTTTATCAGCGTGGATGCGCAGCGCATTGCGCAGGGCCGCCCGCCCGCCTACGACCCGGCGAAGATCACCGGCTTCGCCTTCGGCATGGGCGTCGAGCGCATCGCCATGGTCCTCCACGGCGTCTCCGACATCGGCCTCTTCTACTCCGGCGACATGCGCTTCCTGGAGCAGTTCGCCTAAGGGTGGACAGGCCAATTTTTCCTCAAAGTCCATTCCCGCCAGTCGCGCATCGAATCTTTGTCGGTTGGAGGTTGCGCAAGATGCCAACAAGCACACTCAACAAAGAAACAACCAGGATCGGATTGATTGGCCTTGGACTCATGGGCAGCCGCCTGACCCAGCGCCTGCATGCATCCGGCTGGAACATTCAAGCGTGGAACCGCAGTCCGGAGCCCTCCAGAGCGGTGGCCCTCCAAGGGATACCCATCGCCGAATCCGTCGCGGCCTTGCTCGCCGGCTCCGATGTAGTCCTGTCCAGTCTGGCCAACGATGCTGCCGTAGAGTCCGTATACCTCGGCCCCGGCGGCGTGCTCTCCGCGGCAAAGCCCGGCACCATCCTCATTGAGATGAGCACCATCTCGCCGCAGCTATCTCTCCGCCTGCACCAGAAGGCCGCCGCCCAGGGCCTCAGGCTCCTGGATCTCGCCATCTCGGGATCGACGCCCGCAATCGAGGCAGGAGCCATCACCCTGCTCGCCGGGGGCGACCGCGACACCTTCGAGCTGTGTACTCCGATTTACGAGTCCATCGCCCGGCAATGGTTCCTCATCGGTGGCCCCTCCTCAGGCGTCCAGATGAAGCTCGTCGTCAACCTCCTCCTCGGAGTCGACATGCAGGCCATCGCAGAGGCCATTTCGCTCGGCGAACATTTGCGCATCGACACCGCCGTCCTCCTCGACGTCCTCTCCAAGACCGCGGTCGTCCCGCCCGCATTTGTCGGGAAGTTCAAAAAGATTAAGGCCAACGACTACTCGCCAGAGTTCCCCTTGCGCCTCATGAGCAAAGACATGGACCTCGTGATGCAGACCGCCGCAGCCGTTGGCGCGCGTCTGCCCGCGGCGTCCGTCGCCCAGTCCGTCCTCGCCTCCAATCTCGCCGCAAGCGGAGACCTCGACCTCGCGGCAATCACCCCCTCCGTCATCGGCTAGCGAAATTGGTGAAGGATGGTGGCCAGAGATGGGATCGAACCGCCGACGCTGAGGGGTCTTTTCGGGGCCGCGGGCATACCACTGAGCTGCTCAGGATGAGCGCGGCAAAGTTTCTGAGGCAAGTTGGAGATGGTGGCCAGAGACGGGATCGAACCGCCGACGCCGGCCTTTTCAGGGCCGCGCTCTACCACTGAGCTATCTGGCCTTGGCAATGCGGTGCGCCTGAATCGGGAAAGCCAAGACACCCGGGCGAGAGCGAGAAGAAGTCCGCGCGGTGGGGGGCCGCGGGATTCAAGCATCGACTTGAGTATAGCAATCGCACCGCCGCCTCGCCAAACCGCAGGCGGGCACACCGCGCTATGCTGAATATCTACCATCCCTTGCATAAGAGAGGAGAAGCCCAGACATGTTCTCTCGTCGCCGCGCTATTAAGTCTACGGTCCCTATGTTCTGCCTGCTCTGGCCTCTGCTTGTCGCCGCGCATGGCGCAAGCGTCGCGTCAGCGCAGAGCGCTCTGGAGAAGTCGCACGCCGGAGAGGCGCGCGCAGCGACGGCCTTTGCAGTGGCAAATGTGGACAAAGCGAACGCGCTCGCGCTTGAAGTTTTTCTCGCAAAGATGCCGAAGGGCGGCGACCTACACCTGCATCTCACGGGCGCGGTGTACGCGGAGACGCTCATTAAGGACGCGGCGGCGGACAACATGTGCGTCGACATGGCCACCGGAACGCTGGCCGCAAACGCCGATAAAGTCAACGCTGCACCGGTGAGTCCGGTGTGCGCAAATGGGGCCGTGCCGGTGGCGAATGCCTTCCAGGACCGCAGGATGTACGACGCGCTGGTGGATTCCTGGTCGATGCGCGGCTTTGTGCCGACGTCGGGCGTTAGCGGGCACGACCAATTCTTCCTGGTCTTCGATCGCAACGACCCCAACTCCGCGATGGACGCGCACCACGCCGGCGAGTGGCTGGACGAAGTGGCCACGCGCGCCGCGGCGCAGAACGAGCAGTATCTGGAGGTGATGCATATCCCCTCCACCGCGGTCGGCGCGGCGCTCCAGCTGGGCAACAAGTTCGGCTGGCCTGCGACGCCGCCCGGTCTACAGACAGACCCGCTGGGTGATGCGACGGGCACTTCGCCGGTCGAGCTGAGTGTGCTGCGGGCGCAACTCCTGGCGGGCGGCCTGCGCGAAGAGGCGGCCCGCGAACGGCAGGAGCTGGAGAACGACCTGGCCGAGCGCGACCGGATTGAACATTGCGGCCAGCCGGATGCGGCGCCGGGCTGCTCGGTAAAGATCCGATGGCTGTATGTGGTGCTCCGCGAGTTTCCGCCGCAGGTCGTGTTCGTTCAGGCCATGCTGGGGTTTGAACTGGCGAGCGTCGATCCCAACATCGTTGGCCTGAATTTTGTGCGTCCCGAGGACGCCTATCTTGTGATGAGCGAGTACAACCGCCAAATGCATATGCTGGACTACCTGCACAGCGTCTATCCTCGCGTGCACATCTCGCTGCACGCGGGCGAGCTGGCGCTGGGACTGGTACCCCCGCAGGGTCTGACCTTCCACATTCGTGAAGCGATCGATCTTGGCCACGCCGAGCGCATTGGCCACGGCGTGGATGTGATGTACGAGAACGATCCCCATGCGCTGCTGAGCGAGATGGCGGACAAGCATGTAATGGTGGAGACCAATCTCTCTTCGAACGATGTGATTCTCGGAATCGTGCCGCCACACCATCCGTTGCCGGAGTACCGTGCGGCCCATGTGCCGGTCGCGCTCTCCACCGACGACGAAGGAGTCTCGCGCATCGACCTGACGCACGAGTATGTGCGCGCGGCGATGGAGTATGGGCTGGGCTATCTCGACCTGAAGGCGATGGCGCGCACCTCCATCGAGCACAGCTTTCTGCCGGGCCAGAGTCTGTGGGCGAAGCAGGATGTCTTCACGCGGCTGACGCCTGTCTGCGCGGGGCAGACAGCGGGCATGGATTCGCCCACCGGCAGCTGCATGGCGTTGCTGAAGTCGAGTGAGAAGGCTGCTGAGCAGTGGGAGCTGGAGCATCGCTTCGCGGTCTTTGAGGCGAGCTTCTGATGCCGCAGCATTCGTCGAAGCCAGTCGCGCGACGGAAGGAATAAGATGCTGCGTGTGCCTTCAGGCGAGGAGACGGGTGATGAGAATCGCGGGTAGATCGAAGCTGGGCGGATTCAAGATGATCGTGGTCGCGAGTGCGTTGATGCTCCAGTGTGCTGTCGCGCTGGCAGCGCCGGGCAAGTCCTGCGACGCGCGCAAATACGGTGCCAAGGCGGACGGCACGACCAAGGACACCAAGGCGATCCAGGCAGCGATTGACGACTGCGCCAGCGCTGGCGGGGGCACCGTGACGCTCAGCGGCGGGACGTTTCTGACCGGGCCCGTCCTGCTGAAGAACCACATCACGCTCCAGATCGCGAAGGACACGGTGCTGCTCGGTTCGCCCGACCGCGCGGACTATCCGATGGTGACCTTCGCCCGCAACCAGACGGTCCAGCCGCTGGTAAGCGCCGTGAACGCGGAGGACGTTGCAATCATTGGCGAGGGGACGATCGACGGCAACGGCAAAATCTGGTGGGACTATATCGTTGGCGCGAGGGATGCCGGTGTGCTGGGCAATGACCACCCGCGGCCCATGGGCGTGGTCTTCGACCACACCAAACACGTGCGCATGGAGGGCGTCACCGTGCAGAACTCCGGCTTCTGGCAGATCGTGCCGTACTACGCGGACGATGTGGTGCTGCGCAACCTTCGCATCCTCGCGCCGAAGTCGCCCAACACCGATGCGATCGACCCGTTCAGCTCAAGTAACGTCGTGATCGACCATGTGTTCTCCAGCGTGGGCGACGACAATGTGGCGATCAAATCGGGCGCAATCAACTCGCCGGGACCGGACGCGCCCAGCCGCAATATCACGATCACGGACTGCACCTTCGAGAATGGGCACGGGCTCTCCATCGGCAGCGAGATCGCCGGCGGCGTGCAGAACGTTCACGCGGAGCGCATCCACTTCAAGGGCACCGACCAGGGCATCCGCATCAAATCCGCGCGCGACCGCGGCAACGATGTCTCGAACCTCTCCTTCAAGGACCTCACCATGGTGGACGTAAAGACGGCGATCCTGATCACGGAGTTCTACCCACATCCCGCGCCCGAGGGCGAGGTGCCAGCGGAGCCGGTGGGGCGGTTGACGCCCAAGTTCCACGACATCACCATTGAGAATGTAACCGCAACTGGCAGTAATTCAGCGGGAACGATTGTGGGACTGCCGGAGTCGCCGGTGACGGGGCTGACGCTGAGGAACGTGCACCTTGCGGCAAAGACAGGCTTATCGATCGCCTACGCGACGGCGGTCCTGGACGACGTAACCGTAAAAGCTGACACCGGCGAAGCAATTAAGATTGCGCCGACGGCGAAGGTGACGCAAAAGTAAGTGCAGAATTAAGCTTCGAGGTTTAAGGCGCGGGGTTCGAGGCAGGAATACGGCTTCCGAACAGCGCTGTCCCGATGCGCACGCAGGTGCTGCCCTCCTCGATCGCCGCGGAAAAATCATTCGACATCCCCATCGACAGCTGCGTCAGGCCGGGGTATGCGGCCAACGAAGCATCGCGCAGCCGCCGCAGCTCGCGGAAGTACGGTCGGGCCTCCTCGCCTGCGTTCGCCACGTCCGCAGGCCAGGGCGGCACGGTCATCATGCCAACAGGGATGAGCGCCTCCAGCGGCGCAAGCGCGGCCAGCAGCGCGGGCAACTCCGCAGGAGCGATGCCATGCTTGGTTTCCTCGTGGCTCAACTTCACCTCAACCAGAATCGGCAGCCTCCTGCCCAGCGCCAGCGCGGCCGCGTTCAGCCGCGCCGCTATTTTCAGCGAGTCCACCGAATCAATCGCGTCGAATAACTCTGCGGCACGCGCGGTCTTGTTCGACTGCAGCGCGCCGATCAGATGAAACTCCGCACCATCCAACTGCCCCACCACAACCGATTTCTCCTGCCACTCCTGCACCCGGTTCTCGCCAAAGACGCGTAGCCCGGCGGCATATGCCTCCAGAATCGACGCAGCCGGATGCATCTTGCTCACCGCCATTAGCGCGACTTCGGACTCGGCACGGCCAGCGCGGCGGCAGGCCCCGGCGATCTCTTCACGGATGCAGGCGAGATTGGTTGCGATAGACACTCTTGAAGCATCTTATGGCTTCTGGAGCATTCCCCGAATATAGGAGGTAAGCGATGGGCGCGCGCATTTGGCCGGTGGTATTGCTGATCGGGTCGAACACATTCATGACCTTCGCCTGGTACGGACACCTGAAGTTCAAAGGTGTTGCGATTTGGAAGGTCGTCCTGGTCAGCTGGGGCATTGCGTTCTTTGAGTATTGCCTGCAGGTGCCGGCGAACCGCATCGGCGCAAGCGTATACACGGTAGACCAGTTGAAGGTGATCCAGGAGGTGATTACCCTGAGCGTCTTCGGCGTCTTCACGGTGTACTACTTCGGCGACAGCCTGCACTGGAACCACGCCGCGGCCGCGGGATGCCTGGTGGCAGGCGCGTTCTTCATGTTCCACAAATTTTGAAGGGGCCTATGCAGCTTTTCGCACAGACTCCTCAAAATTGAAAGCTACGCGGCAAACGCACCGATTCGCGCGCAGACCTGCGGCTAGTTGAAGATCGCGCCCACCGTATCGTTGGTCGTCAACGTCACCGTGCAATAGTTCGGCCCGGCTGCAGTCCAGAAGACTGGACCAGGGAGCGCCACGCCACTCGCGTTACTTGGCGTGCAGTTGTAGGACCATCCGCCAAAGGCAGCGCCATTGGCTGGCGCGGTCAGGATCACAGGGGTCGTCCCAACCGGGTAGGTCGCCACGCAGACTGAGCCGCCGGAGGCGGAGCCCGGACCGCAATGCAACACATTCGGCGTGCCCGTGGCCGAAGCCGCCGTAACCAGCCAGTTGGTGGTATTCAGGCCCTCGTTGTATACGGTCAAAGTCGCCAGAAGGGAAGGCGCCTGCGAGCCCGGATTGCATGTACCCGGAGTGGGCGGGTTTCCTAATGGGTTCGGGAGAGCCAGAGGGCAGTTGAACGTTGCCGTCGCAGTTTGAATCGTCCCGTCGCTGCTGGACGCTTCAGCGATGATGACGGCGCTTCCATTTCCATAGGCAGTCACCGTCCCGGCGCTGGCCCCCGGAGACCCGCTGCTGTTGGTATTCACGGTGAAGACGCTCGGTTCGGAAGAGATCCAGTTCATCGTGGGCGAATTCGTCAGGTCCCGGACGTATGGAACGGTCGAGAAGGTTCCAATCGCCAGGAATTGCCCGGTGTCCTGCAGATTGCCGACTGTAATCGATGCCGGAACGATGGTGAGCGAGAGCAGCGGCTCCGGCGCCGCAGTAGCCGAGACCGCAACACTTGCGGTGTTGGACACCACGCTGCCGTCCGCGTTGGTCAGCTCCGCCGTAATCGTCGTGGTACCTACGCTTAGGCCGGTGGCGAGTCCGGTCGCATTCACCGAGGCGATGGAGGGAATGCTGGAACTCCATTTAATCTGGGCCGAATTGGTCACATCCGTCTCCAGGCCCGTGGTTCCGGAGGTGCCGAGCGCGATAAATTGGCCGGTCTGACCTGACGCCGAGAGTCCCTGAGTGCCTGGCGTGATGGCGACTGCGGTGTACTTCTCGGTGGTTCCGCCGGTCACGGTAAACGTCGCTGTTCCCGCCACCACAGTTCCGCCCGTGGAGTTCGTGTAAATCGCGGTAATCGTAGTGCTCCCCTGGCCCACTGCCGTCGCAAGGCCTGTGGCCACGCCGATGGTAGCGATCTGGGTGCTGCTAGAGCTCCACGCCACCTGTCCGGTCAGGTTCACGGTGGTCGCGGAAGAGGTCGTTCCGATGGCGAGGAACTGGGTGGTCTGCGTCGGCGAAGCGACCGATTGGGATCCCGGAATGATGGCCAGCGAGACGATGGTCGACCCAGTGGTCCCGGAGGTGGACCCTGGGATGGTGACCGTCATGTCCGAGGTCGCTGTAATTCCGCCGGACTCCGCCATGACCTGTGTATAGCCCGCCCCCACAGCGGTTGCGAGGCCGGTGGTGCTAATGGTCGCAACATTCGGATTGCTCACCGACCATGTCACAGAGCCGGTGATGTTGGAGGTGGTCGGATTGGCCGACCCCATCTGGTTCTCGCCAAGAGCGGTGTACTGCGCTGTCTGTCCCACCGCTGTCAGCGTCACGGTCCCCGCCGGGGGATTAATCGAAATCGACACCAGTGAGGCGCAGCCGGCCAGCGAAAGGATGATCGGAAGTGCAAGCAGGCAGTGCAACACGGACACAGTGCGGCGAGGGATCATCGGAGGTTCTCCTACTCCAACGCTACTCAGCCGCGCCGCCATAGGCCATGCAACTTTCGCTGGATTAATGCAACTTTTGGGCCAAACTCGCGCCTGGTGCGACAGAGATAACCGATGCCGGGGAGACCCCGCAAACAGCAAAGCCGGCCTGGAGTTTTGCCTCCCCGGCCGGCCTCGCGAACGTCTTATGCCTCAGCTGCTCTAGCGGTACCCATAGCGTCCATGGAACCGCTGTGCCCGACGCCACTCCTCATGGCGCAGGAAACCCTCGCGCCGCAGGAACTCCTGACGCCGCTCGAAGCCGAAGCCGGCCCGGGGTCCATAGAACGGCCCTCCAGCCCGCACGCCGACGACCGCCTCCTGGGCCTGAGCTTTAACCGGGCTCGCGATCAGAAGCGCGCCCGCCGCCACACCAGCCAGCATCGCCTTTGCCACCAGGTTTCTGATTCTTGCGATTGTTTCATTCGTCTTCATAACGGCCTCCTTGCTACACACCACTGAACCCATGCTCCAGGCACGGGGTTGCGCGCAACTTCCGCGCCGGGACCGGTTGCGTGGGGACGATCTGGCGTTGCCGGCGCGATTCGCGTAGAAGGGACAGATGCAGATTCTCACCGCAGCGGAGATGGCAGCCACCGACCGGCGCACGGCGGAGCAGTTCGGCGTGCCGCTGCTCACCCTGATGGAGAACGCCGGGACGGCGGTCGCCAGCTTCTGCCTGCGCTGGTTTACGGCTGCGGAAAAGGTTGTCGTGGTCTGCGGCAAGGGCAACAACGGCGGCGATGGGTTCGTCGCGGCGCGCGTGCTTGCGGAGGCAGGTGTCCTGGTCCGGGTGGTTCTGCTGGGCCGCGCGGATGAGGTCAAGGGTGAGGCGGCTGGCGCGCTGCGGCGGATGCGCGACGAGTCTCCGTCTGTTGCGCTGGATGAAGTAACAGACGAGCCGGCGCTCCGCGCGCTCGGAGATGCCCTGCGCGACGCAGAGCTGATTGTGGATGCGGTCGTGGGGACGGGGTTCCGGCCGCCGCTGCGTGGGCTGGCAGCTATCGCGCGCGAGATGATTGAGCCACTGGATGCACCGGTGGTCGCGGTCGACCTGCCGTCAGGCTGGGATGCCGATTCGACGGCGCAGACCGCCGAAGGCGCCTACCCTGCGGACGCGGTGGTCACCTTTACCGCGCCCAAGAACGCGCACGTCCTCGGCCATCTCACACGCTCGACGTTTGGGCCCGTCGTGGTGGCCCAGATCGGATCACCCACCGAGGCCGTAACCTCGACAAGTGGACTGCACTGGGCAGGGTCGGCGAAGTCCATCGCGGAGCAGCCGCGCGATGTAAACGCCAACAAAGGAAATTATGGCCATGTGCTGGTGGTTGGCGGAAGCTACGGCACAGCCGGCGCTCCATCCATGGCCTCGCTGGCCGCGCTGCGCACCGGCGCAGGCCTGGTAACGGCGGCCGTGCCCAAGAGCATCCTCGACCTGGTGGCGGCGGTTGCGCCGGAGCTGATGCTCGCGCCGCTCAAAGAGGGTGAGGACGGCGCCGCCACCTTAGAGAACCTCACGCCTGACGGCCTCGATGCCCTCATCCAATCGAAGAAGATCAGCACGCTCGCCCTCGGCCCGGGATTGTCGACGCGCGGAGAGGCAACCGCATTCGCGCGCGAGCTGGTGGCAAAGGTCAAGCTGCCTATGGTGATCGACGCCGATGCGTTGAACGCCTTCGCGGGGCGCGCTTCGGAGTTGAACGGGCAGGGCCGAGTGATGGTGCTGACGCCGCATCCCGGCGAGATGGCGCGCCTCACCGGCCTGACGATTAAGCAAGTCGAAGCCGATTGTATTGGCCTCGCTCGCCGCTTCGCCACCGAACACCACCTCACCCTCGTCCTCAAAGGCTGGCGCACCCTCATCGCGCATCCCGATGGCCGCATCGCGGTCAACACCAGCGGCAATCCCGCGATGGCCAAGGGTGGCAGCGGCGACATCCTCACCGGCATCGTCGCCGCCATGCTCGCCCAGTTTGCTAATTCAGGAATTGCCGGCTTAGGAGAGGCAGACCATGTGGCCGATGCCGTCGAGGCCGCCGTCTACCTCCACGGCGTTGCCGGGGACTTCGCCGCCCACGCCATGGACGAGCATACCGTGCTGGCCACCGATACCGTGGCTCATCTCTCCGATGCATTTCGTTATCGCACCACTGACGCCGATGGGCTTACCTGGATCTGCGGCCTCAACGACGCAGGCCTTGCGCGATGAGGGAGCGCCGCTTCAAGACCCGTTCCGTCGAGGCGACGCTCGCTCTCGGTGACCGCATCGCCGAGATGCTGTCTCCGCCGCGCGTGGTGATTCTGCGCGGCGAGGTGGGCGCGGGAAAGACCACGCTGGTGAAGGGAATCGCCGCCGCGCTCGGTGCAGCCGCCGAAGATGAAGTCACCAGCCCAACCTTCACCATCGTCCATGAGTACGTCGGAACTAAAGTCCGCCTCTTTCACCTCGACCTCTACCGCCTGGAGACCGAAGAGCAGATTGCCGTGCTTGGCATCGATGAGATGGCCGGATATGACAACTCACTGGTTCTGGTCGAGTGGGGCGAGCGCTTTGAGAGCATCGTGAAGAGGGCCCGCGGCGAGATCTATATGGAGCACGGCGAGGGCGACGAGCGCGGGCTGATCGTGCGAGTGCAAGACTAAGCGAACCCAGTTGCTAGACGCGGCCGGTATAGCGATAGATGGCGCACTCCTCATCGCCGGTCGAGCCGTACTCCTTCTGGCGCGCGATGGCTTCCAGGTCGGCGGCGTGGTCCTCCGTGGACATGGGAACGTTATCCAGAAAAAGCTGAGCGAAGGCAGGATGCCGATCGAGTACGTTGGCGCACTCCGCGTTGACGTAGATCAGGTCGAGCGCCGGAACTTGTTGCCGATTCGCCGCAGCCCGCCTGCCAAGCTGGGTCTCAATCTGCCGCAGCAGCTTGCGCAGCACCGGCGCCTCAAACGGGTGGAAGAGGAACAGCAGCGTGGGCGCGTCCGGCAGCTCGAACTCGAGCGCATCCTGTTCGAGGACCTCAATCGGCGCAATCGGCTCAGCGGTTGGATCGACCTCGTGCGCGACCTTCCACTGGGCTACGTTCTGGCGCGCGACCGCCGCGAGCGCCGGGTTCAGCTCAATCCCCACCACCTTGCGGAAGCGGTACTCGCTGGCCACCAGCAGCCCGCGCCCCTTGCCCGCGCCGATGTCCAGGAAGGTATAGCTGGAGATCGGATAAGGCGGCACGCTCTCGCGCCAGTGCGCGATCAGGGCCCGCAGAATGCTCGGCGCGACTCCGTAGTAAGCAGTCACGTGCTCATCGTTGGGATGGCCGGTGACCAGCTTGCTCGCCGGCACCAGGCCGCTGGTATCTACGCCATGCATCTGGTCGAACGGGTGGATGGGGAAGTCCGTCAGCCGCAGCAAATCGCGCGGACGCACAGGCACGGGGCGCGGCTTCGCCATCCTCTCGTCATGTGCGGGCTTGCGGGTGGTGGCTTTCCTCATGGGGTCAATTCGATGCTGACTCACTCGATGCCCAGCAGCTTGCGGCCTTCCGGTGAGATGCGCTGTGGCGTCCATGCAGGCTGCCACACCAGCGCGACCTCGGTCTTGCTCACCGTCTCAAACGCGGCGAGCCGGTTCTCAATCTGCGCGACGATCTGCGTATGCGCCGGACATCCCGGCGAGGTCAGCGTCAGGTCGATGTGCACGCGGTGCCGCGGCGGCACGCCGGGAATTCTCGCACCCGGGGCATCCGGGTCGGGCGCGATAACGACCCGGTAGACCAGCCCGAGGTCGACGATGTTACACGGCACCTCGGGGTCGTAGCAGTCGCGCAGCGCAGCGCGGATCCTGGCTTCGGTGAGTTCGGACGGCATGGGCTGCCTCGATGATAGCCGCTGTTCAAATTTGCTCAGCCTCCGCCCGCACCATCTTCGTACGATGCGGCGATGAGGACCATCCTCACTCGCCATGTGCAATCGCGATACCTGCCGTTGTGCGCCCTCTGTCTGGCGGCGTGCTGCATCTTCATCCTGCCCTTCTTGTTTCCGCCGTCGTACCCGGCACCGGGCCAGTCGTATGTGGTCGGCTACAACAACAAAGTAGCGTCGCTCTCCTTGGCGATGGTCAGCGCATTCGTCTTTCTGCTCAATCTTGGCGGCAGCCCCAACTCTGCCCCGGCGCTCGAAAGCGAAAAGAAGCTGTCGTGGAGATGGCTGGCGGCAGCGCTGGCGCTGGCCGCGGCTTGGAATGGCGTTCTCTCCTGGCTGGTCTTCGCGGCGCATGGGTATGGTATCGAGGATTTTTACTTCCTGCCTCAACTGGAGAAGTACTTCTTCCTGCACCGGCATCTCTATCGCGAGGTTGAGTTCGCGTACGGGCCGCTGCTCTTCTATCCGCCGGTCTGGATGCATTGGCTGCTCTCGCCGTGGCAGATCTCTCTGCGCGCGTCATACTACATAGCTACGCTCGGCCAGCATCTTGCGGGCGTTGCGATGCTTTGGCTTGTGGTGGACCGTCTGCCGATGCAGCGTTCGCTGCGAATCGCAGGCTTTGCCAGCCTCACCCTGTTCAGCTTCACTCCGCTCCTCGGCCCCAACTAC
>Ga0182018_10001366_pt1 | contig 27935 bp, 25 predicted proteins | sample 812P2MmetaG_FD_120490 | JGI IMG/M metagenome (GOLD analysis project Ga0182018, IMG submission 120490) | Permafrost microbial communities from Stordalen Mire, Sweden - 812P2M metaG | ecosystem: Environmental > Terrestrial > Soil > Wetlands > Permafrost | place: Sweden: Stordalen | collected...
AACCGGAATCACGCGGATATTCTTCAGGCCCTTCAGAAACTATTGCCGGACAATGGGATACGGGTCGCAGTTTCTGAAAGCGGCCATCGATAAGAAGGCGAATGTCCGCTTGTCCTTGTTCATTTCCCATCGTTAGCACGCCCCTTCATACACAGCGATAGTGTGACGTGTTTCCCGGCAGTGAGATGCCCGTAAACGCCTGCCAGACATGTGCAGCTCGGTCTGGGCAGCGATATTTCCCTCGCGTTGTCGCGAAAATCAGCGTTTGCGGCCACTCGTAGACAGCTAATTCTTATCGGCTGGCGAGTGCCGTGAACGAATCTGATGCAACCGATTTACTAACGGCGCTCTATGATCGCTGGTACATAGCGCTCGTCCGCTATGCACTCCGGACGACCTGCAACTATGAACTCGCTGAAGACCTTGCACAGGACACCTTCATGCAGCTTTATCAAGCATTGAGATCCGGCAAGAGCATCGAACATCCTAAGGCGTGGACGATTTGCGTATTGCGCCGAGCGATGAACAGGCAAATGAAGTACCGGAATCTGCATGAGCAGCTTGATGAATTGGAAATAGCCGGAGCACCTGTGGCAGAAATGTCTGGCCCCACGGATGTCCGAAACCTTCTTTCGGTGCTCTCACCGCGCGAAGAGGAAGTCCTGTTGCTCAGACTCGAGACACTGAAGTATCGCGAGATCGCCGAGCAGTTGGGGATCAGCATAAACTCTGTCAATACTCTCTTGGCACGTGCATTACGAAAGCTCCAGGAAGCGACATCGCGGCACGTCAATGAAGAGAGGACAAAGAGATATGCTAAGAAACCGGTCACGCGAGCATCCTAACGATGAAACCCTTCTGGCCTATCTGGATGCCGAACTGTCCAACCTACGAATGCGTGCCATTCGGACCCACCTCCAGATTTGCTGGAAATGTCGTGCCGCATTGGCGGAACTGGAGTCTCAGGCAGTGGCCATTTCGCGCCTTCTTGCTGAGAAATCGCAGGATGAAATTGATCGATCTGTTCAGGCTCGGGAGAAATTCTTACGATGGAAGACTGATTTTGAAGGCCGGCAGAGGTTTTTATTCAGATGCCAGCCGCCTCAATTGGATAGATATGTCGCGGGCTCTGTTCTTGCATAGAGCGAGGCTCGCGGCGCGCGTCCGCCGCCTTCGACAGCGGCAACCTGCTCCGAGTGCCCACCAATTAGCTCAGAACCCGAGGGGCAGATGAACTTTGCTTCCACCCCTCTGGGCAAGCGCGATAGACGATTCCATTCGGAAGAATATGCGTTGAGAACGACATGAAGAAGAAACCAGGCAGTCAGCCGTTACGTTGTGCGATCTACGCCCGCACCGCCACCGTGAAGAAACCCGATGAAGATAACTCCATCACTGAGCAGGTTGAGCGGTGCAAACGCTTGGCCAAAGAAAAAGATTGGATCGTTAGCGATGACTACATCTTCACTGATTCTGGACTGTCCGGATTAAGGATGAACTCCGGGCTGAAGGAACTGATGCGTATCGCCGCTGTCAATCCGAAACCGTTCAATGTCCTGCTTTGCACTTCAATCGACAGGATCGCGCGGGACACTGATCTTGTGATCCGAATCCATAAGGCCCTCAAAAGGATTGGCGTTGGAATCCGCTTTACGGAACATGGCGATATCCCGGTTTGAAACAAGGCACCCGGCTCATGCTGCGGGCTTCAACCCAATATTCTTCGATTCGAGGGAAAGTTGAACGGTGTGTTCACTCGCGCAATGAGCAAATCACATCACGCCAACTCAGGATTATCATACGAGGGAGAACGATTTCTCAATCTAGTGGAGTCCTAAACCCGTGGCGTCCATTGATCAGGTCTCAATCGCCGGCTTCTCTGAACCCATAAGGCTCGTCAAATTGCGCGAGACCCGGTGCGCGAGTGTGCCCGCTCATGCTGGGATCTGCCTGATCGAAAGGGAGCCTGAGAGCGCTCCCCAATTTCGAATTCCGAGTACTGGTGGCTGGTTCAAAGGCCAGGACCCCAATTGCGCTTTGGACTTCATCGAGGCAAAATGGGTCGGCAGCGCCCACATCCTCTATATCGGTAAAGCTGCAGGCCAGAAGGGACTCAAGAGCCGCTTGCGTCAATTGATCGACTTTGGCAATGGAAAGCCAGTCAGCCACCGTGGCGGCAGACTGTTGTGGCATTTGCAGGACAGCGAAGAATTACTTGTGCGCTGGCGCACCTGCACGGCGGATGAGGCTGATCGCGCAGAGACGACGGCGATAGCTGATTTCAAGAGGTCCCATCGGGGCAAACGTCCCTTTGCGAATATGAACAAGTAGAGCAGGTCGCGCCGCCGGTGGCGCGCGGGCCAGAGTGATGATGTCCGCAATTGCGCGTGGAACCAACGTCATCTTAAAGCACTCGCCAGATACACTTTCAATTTCCGAAACGCGCCGCGCGGCTGCGCGTTCATGCCCGTCGGGCGGGCCAAGGATACTCTCCCGCCGAGGCGGGAGCGCGAATCAGGGTGGGAAGACGGGCAGGAATGCAAAAAAGTGGCGGAGCCTTTTGGGTAGGCTCCGCCGGAATGCTGGATGGGCTTAGGCCGCCTTGGGCTTCTTTTCTGCCTTGGCGGCTGGCTTGGGCGCGGCCTTCTTTGCAGCTCCCGCCTTGTCCTTGGCGGCGAACTCCTGCTTGACCTTGGCGGTGATGGCGTTCACGTCCACCTTGTAAAATTCGGCTGCGTCCTTGAGAAGCTTGCCAGCGTCGTTCACAGTGCTTGCCGAATGAAGAATGACGACCTCCACCAACAGGCGTCCGAGAATGCTCTCCTCGGACTTGCGGATGAAGGCCGCAAGTAGCTTGGCCGGTGTGTCGGCTGGGCTTTTGGCTTTGCCGATTCCGTGCTGGCGGAGAACGATGACAAGACGGCGCTCGTCGAGCATCGCGGCAAGACGCTCGACCACGAAGAGCAGGTCGCGCTTCATCAGCCGAACCGGAACGGCGGCCACTATGGATTGGAGAACACGAATTCCAGTCGCATTCGCCAATGCTTCCTCGCGGCGGCGCCTCTCCTGTTCGGCATTGACGCCAGCATCAGCGGCAACGTTCGACCGTTGCTTCTTGGCATGGTGCACGGGGCATTCGGGATTTGCGCAGACGCGCCGCAACTCGCCCTTTTCGCTGCCCTCGGTGACAATGGCCTCCGTGGTGAACTTGCATGTCTTGTACTCCGGCCAGTCGCGCTGCTTCTGGTGAGTCGGCTTGTCGTTGCGAATCTCAACGTACTTGTTGCGGGGCACGGTGGCGCTCCCATCCTTTGGCGTTCCATAGGCAGTGCTGATCTGTACCAGTTTCGGCTTCGCTGCAACGGTCTGGCGAACGTGCGCATCGACCTTCGCGGCGTAGCATTTCGGATCGGAGCATTGGTCCGCGTGGGTGAGGCCCTCAAACAATAGAACATTGTGGCCGGTGCGCTTGGGGCAATCGAGGCACGCTCCGGCCTCCGGCACAAGCGCGGCGTCCTCTTTTGAGAACGGCGCGGAAGCAAGCTCCAACAAAATGTTGTGCTCAATCCACTGTTGCAAATGCCGGACCGGGAGCAACATGCGCTTGGCCTTGCTGCCGTTGGTGTACTGCTCCTGATAGCAAGCGGCGAGGGCTTCCTCCTGCTGCACGGGTTGCAATTTCGCGAGCAAAAGAGCATGACCCAAGCCGATCTCGTCTTGCGAGAATGCCTCGACCACTGCGGGCACAAGCTCGACCAATTTCAATCGAGCGAGGATAAATGCAGGGGCCTTGCCAACCTTGGCGGCAATCTGCTCGATGCTGTACTTCGGTTCTTCAAGCCGCATCAACGCGGCGAAGCCGTTGGCCTCGTCGAGCGGATGCACGTCGCGGCGCTGGAGGTTCTCGACGATGCTGGTTTCGAGGGCCTGGGCGTCGGTCAATTCGACGATGCGGACAGGCGCGGTTTCGAGTCCGGCCAGTTGCGCCGCGCGGTAGCGCCGCGCTCCGGCGACGATCTCGAAGTGCTGGCCCACGGGCCGCACGACGAGAGGCGCGAGGATGCCTTGCGTTTTGATGGACTCGGCCAATTCGCCAAGCGCCGTTTGATCGAAGCTGCGGCGCGGGTTGGTTGCCGACTCAGTGAGGCTCACAAGCGGCAGGTTGCGATACTCGGATTGCGTTTGAACTGCGGTTGTCATGGGGATTCTCCTTATGTGGTTGTCGAGAGTGAATGCGTGGGCGGGCACAGCCGGTGGCCGCCCGTTGAATGGCGGGTTACCGGCTCCGGCTGTGCACAAAGGCTTCATAGAAGCCCTGGGACCGGAGGTTTCTGTCCCAAGTCCGGGCGAACGCTTCGTGTTGCTGTTTCAGCCCCGAGAGGGTAAACAGTTTTTGCGAGTCGTCGCGGTAGCTCGAATACTGCTCGATGCCGAGATAGTCATTCCGCCAGTAGTACGGAGCGAGTACGATCTCGCTCCCCTCACGGCGCATCTCGAAGAGCATTTCCGGGTCGCGCATGGCGTCGCCGTTCTGCTTGCCGTAGTGCGCAACAGAAACGGTCGGCAGACCGTTGGGGCCGCTGATCTCGATGTCCTCGATGTCGAGCGGCATCCACGGTGCATTGTCGATGTGAAGATGGAAGCCGGGCGGGAGCGGCCCGGCCTCCATCAGGATTAGAGCCAGGGTCCGCATTACGCCACCTCCGCGACGGCCTCGTTCTCTTGTGTGGGCTCGTCCGCTTGAATGGCGGCGAGAATCACGGCGGAGGTACGCTGGATGACTTCAAGGCTTTCAGCCAAAAGAGCGGCGTTGCCCGCGTACATCTGGATGTAATCGCTCGAAGCGGTTCCCATCTCCAAACCAACACTCAGGCCAACGATGAAGGCAACTGCCTCCGCCTCGGTTTCGCGCACGGTCGCGGTGGTCATGGTGCGGCGTTCGGCCTTGTGTAAAAGCTCATGCGCCGTTTCGTGAACCAGTGTCGTGAACTCCTCGGCCTTCGACTGGCCCGGAAGCAAAGCAATCTTGCCGCCGTAGGAGACTCCAAGGGCCGGGGCGATCTTCTCGTTGAATTCCAGCTTGATGTTCTGCTGTGCGAGGAATGCAATCATCCGGTCGCGGTGCTCGCCCACTTCTCCGGTAATGCTGTGCTCAAACTCAGGCAGGTCTGCGCCTTCGGTCTGGCTTAGATCGAATACGTACACGGCACGGAATCCGATAAGCATGGGCGCTGGTTTGGCGTCCTGCTCCTGTTGTGCCGTGTCCCTGTTCCGGCGATGCCCGATGATGGGCGCGAGAATCTGAATGCCTTTCTCGCCCTTCTTCACAAACCGGCCAAGCTCGTTCCATGCACGAATGCCCGCTACTCTGGTGGCGGTCGGGCGCTGTCTGGCGATCTGCAAAATGTTCCCGAAGGAATACGAATGGAAACGCGCCATCGCGCCGAGATACGCGGTCAGAGTTTCGCTCTTGCCCGCCACAAGCTGCTGGATGAGGTAGTCCACGGCCTGCTTGATGAGTTGCTGTGTGGGGTTGTCTTTCTGACTGGTGCGCTGCTGGTAAGGCGACTCGCTGCGGTTCTGCCGTGCCGCATTCTTCCTGTGCGGCGCGGCGTTGCTGATAACGGTTGTGCCATTGCTGGCGGCGAAGGCTGTGTTGCTGATAGTGGTTGGCATGACTCTGTTCCTCGTTTGCTGCCCGCTGTGGGGCGATTTGCGTGCATGAAGGAGAGCACTGCCTGAAACCCAAATTTCTTTTGTTGAGTGCTCCCGCTTCATGGCTCTTGCGGCGCGGCAGGGGCGCGGAGGGTTCTGTCCAGGCCGCCGCAGGCGCCGCGTCAGCGGTCGGAGCGCAGCGGAGAGCCTTGACAGGTTCCGACCGCCTCTGCCATAAAGCCGTCTGAAGCGGGGGCACTTGATAAAAGAAGAAATTTAGGACCTGATCCGAATCGCATTGCGATTGTCAGCGCCGGGCGTTGCGGGTCAGGAACAGAGTCTGTTACGAAACTCATTGTTCGGCAACCAGTTCCGGAGAGATCACTGACGAGAAAGTCGTACTTTTCCGTCGTAATCTCCGATCTCCGAGGTCATCGGCCCTGAATCTCACGTTCTCACAATTGACTCGCTGATTTTTATCACTCACCGAAACAGAGAATCTGCTGGAGGCGGTCCAAACCAAGGCCGGTCCGCCGCTCTGACTCGGCCTGCCGCTCGGAGCGTTAGAGCCAGCGAGCATCGCATCGCTCCTGAATTCTTAGGGCGGCGGTTGGATGGGTGGAGCAGTTAGATTTTGGCCAGGATGGCAACATTGATTCGGGGCTAGAATCAAGACATGCCTTTAAAGATCGAACCAGTTTTGGACGCGTGCCTCGCCAACGCAGAGCGTCTTCTCGAATCAGCAATGACGGTTCGGTCAGTTCCCGGTTGCAACCACATCGCCTTCAATCTCGCCGTCCTAGCCTTGGAAGAAATTGGCAAGTCCATCCTCTTGTTTCAGGAGTCCCTTGAGGTCAAATCGGTACCGCGCGATGGCGAGGAAATGCGGCGACCGCTTGATTGGATCGAAGACCATGAGCGCAAGCTATTTTGGGCAATCTGGTTTGGAGATGCGAGCCTGGATTGGAGGACGATACCAAGCCATATGGATGCGGCCCGATCCTTGCATTTTCAGCGCCTGCGGGTTCTCTATTTCGACCCAACGCAACAGGATGCACAAGCCGAGATCAGTGACGAGTATCTAACGAATTGCATCGATACGGCCCACGCTCGGCTTCAAATGGAGAAGGCAAAGAAATATAAGGACTTGAGCGAGCAGGATCGGTCCGATATTCAATGGTTCTTTATTGTCTCCGCAGATCCACAGTTTAGGCCCTTCATCTTTTCGAAGAGCAGTATGGAGAAGCAGGCGGAGTTCAACCAGGGGGCAGCATGGATCAAGTGGCTGCGACATACGGTTGAGGAGTCTCAGCGTTCAGCCTATGAGATAGCGCAGCGTGAAATGGAGCGCAAGCAGTCGGAAGGTGAAGACCGGCATGACGACAAATGGAAGCTGCGAATCAAGCTGAAGTCATGGTCGCATTCGATAAGGCAAAACCAACTCCTGCAGTGGAACGAAAACATCCAGAACATCAAGCTATACAAGGGAGGCGATCATAACGACCTAACGGTCGACTTCATTATTCCGAAGAGCATAACAATTCACGGGATATGGAACGCGGGCATGCAGAATTGTGTGATCTTCGTGTCATCACTCAACATTGCGTCATTCGGTTTCTTTTGGTGGTATCTACCAACCTTCACTTCGCGGTTCCATGAGTCGATCATCGATCTCGAAAGCAGTTGCGAAGTCATGATTGACCGCGTACCCGAGCTCAAAATCGTGTGGCCTCAGCAGGCCCTGAAATACGACGTGCTTGAGCAAAACCTGGGTATCGTCTTTGGCTTCGTGGCTCGCGCTCGCGAGGAACATATCGCCATATATCACAAATATTTCGGCGTCCTTGGCCTTATGGCTAAGAACGATCTGTTCTTTCAATTCGAGCATCACCTCGTTCACGACTTCATGGAGTGCTTGGAAATGGCCCTCAAGTCCTACGGAGACTGGGATGGCACGCCATCCGCGTTTGAGAGCGTGATAAAGAGACTGGTTCCGGATAAGGAAGGACGGGATGAATTCGTTGCTATGGTTATGGATCTTCGTCGCATCGCGGGAGACGTGAAGCAAAGGAGTCTTCAAGAACCGGTTACGCTCGAACACGCGATCAGAGCCAAGATGGCTTTCGATACCTACATTCACCTCAAGGCGCGCGTCTTCTTCGGCGACGAGATTGCAAAGGGCAACATCGAACCGGACAAACCATGCGACTAGAACCTCCGATGGTTCGATTGTGATACGGTGAACCAATGAATTTGGAACAAGCGGCCAAATACTGGAAACAACGATTAACAGAAGGCAAGCCGATCTATCGGGTCAGGGTGCGTAGGCTTCTCGAACTAGCCGGTGCCGAACGCCGCGGCTGGGCAATCATGAGAAGAATCACTGAGACACTGGAGATCAATGGGCTGAGGACCGTTCCCGACTTTCAATCCGTCTGGATCGATGCTCTCGTCAGCATCAGGCCTTTGGATGCGGTCGGCAATGCGGAAGGGCAACTAGAGGAAGAGATCCACTTGACTGAGGAGTCAGAGGACGCCGAGTCTCCTGAAATCCCGTCCGACCAAGACGCGATCGCTCTTTCAGCGGGAGGAGAGCCACCTATCGATAAGGCGGCCGCCCCTGTCGCAGAGGCTCTCAATTCACCCGCGGGGAACGCCGGGGTTGTTGAGGTTCCGGTCGTTCCGCCGATGGACGGAATCATCAGGGTGTCGAGCATTCCCTCGGCAAATCGCGGCGTGGTAAGCGTCTTGCTCACGGACTCGATCTCCAAGGCAACCACCCTGATGAGTTTTGAAGGGTATTCTCAGTTGGCGATCATGCAAGGCGAACGAGAAGTTCGCGGGATGATCACCTGGGAATCGATTGCGAAGCGATCCATGGTTGCACCTGAGCCGAAAACGGTAGCGGATTGTCGCGTAGATGCGCATGTGATCGACTCAGATGCCGCACTTTTCGATGCGTTTCCAACAATCGAAAGATACGGTTACGTTTTAGCTCGATCTAAGAAGAGAACGATTACCGGAATCGTGACCTCAACCGATTTCGCGGTCGAATTGGGGGAGCACTCTTACGGATTCATGTGCCTGCGGACTATCGAGATGCTCATCCGGAAGAAACTCCATGTGCAAGTAACTCCAGCCGATCTGTTGAATTTGGAGGAGCACTCCCGAGCGCGCGCGGAATCTGATCCAGCGCTCCTGACTTTTGGTGAGAATGTCAGATTGCTCGAACGGAATGAAATATGGTGTCGATTGAGCGTAAATATCGACAAGGCCGAATTCACGAAGAGGCTTCTAGAAATTCGCGATGTCCGCAATGAGGTTATGCATTTCGGTCCCGACCCACTCGACGCGAATCAAAAGAGGAGCCTGAAGCAGATGGAAGACTTTTTGAGACAGGTTTTCATTTGAAACGTAAAGCTTTCGATCTGTGTGCACGCATTCACTGCGTGATTAGCTCGCTCGCCTTGGCCCAAGCTTTTTCCTTCAATGCATTCCCGGAACCAAACCACGCGCTGTCGAGTCTGTCCGCGCCAGCGCCTGTCTTCACATGGTCGATATAGTAGGTCACGGCGTTCACCGCACCCCAGAGAGTGTCTTTGGCCGTGGACAATTCTTGTCCTGGTGCAGACTCGAAGAACGCCAAGATTGTGTTTCTCTCGCGCTCGGCCTTGATCGATAGGGGCTTCGTATCTGTTTTCCCAAGGAGTTCCTCGAAGTACCCGGAAGCCGATTCAGGACTCATCGTGTACTTCGACATCATACGAACGCGCGCGAGAAAACCTGACCAAGCCTGATCCATGATGCCTAGCCGCTCTTTCACCGCTTCCGGGTCGAACCGCTGGTTATGGTGCACCTTTTCGTGCTGGCGCCTTCCGGTTTTGAGGTCGTCCATCGCAAAAGACAGGGTGTTCTGGCAGACCACTCGAACGCTCGTGAATGCCGCAGTCGTGGCTAGCGTTTTGTCGCAAGAGGTGGCGAGCAGGACATACGCGGCCAGGGTGTCCCCTCCAGCGCCGTCTACAGTATCGAATATCGGCGTTTTTGCGAGCGCCCATACCTTCCGCCCGCCGTCCAAGGCCCCGGCAGTTTCCAGAGTGTAGCCAAAGGAGTCCACCAGACCTCGATAGAATTCGAGCACTTCCTTCGGCTGAACGATCTGATAATCACCGGATACCACCGAAAGCGCGGCCTGAGTATCGCTTCTCACGAGGACAAAGCGGTCGTCCATCGTTCGCAATCTTCCGTCCACGAGGTACTGCACAGGAAGCCTTTTTAACTCCCAATCGAGCCGCGCTGCCTTGAGCCAAGTCTCGATGGGCTGGCGCTGGGGAAGCCTTTCGCCTAGTTCGTGCCAAGGCGTGTCGCCGACATAAGCAATTGCCGGACTTCCCGTTGAATGGTCAATTTCATGGGCCATACATTTCTCCCTGTTTACTAGCCTCAAAACTCGTGCGGGTTTCTTGCTGTTAACTTCTCGCGGGTGCGGGCTATTTCCGTCCTGTGGGCCAGGGAACGACAAACTCAACTGTCAATCCATCAACACTCGTACGGAATTCGATCCATCTGGATTGCCCGCTCTCTGTAATGAGATTCGCTCCGGCCATATCAAATATCGCCTTTGTTAGTCCAGGAAGCGGCGTTTGCATCAATTTGAGTACGCCGGTGGTCCCACTTTGGTTCTGCGTCAGCTCATACTCCACCGGGAGCGCTTCAGTTCCTAATTGCAGTTTGCCTTGTGGCATTCTTCCCTTTCAAATTCGCTTTCAATGATTTCACTTTGACAACACAATCTGGAGAGGTTCCATGCCGCTAGCCGTTGAAATCTCGAACAGCAAGGTACGCTCGCGATGTTTGCGACGCGTGCCGGCGGACGCGGTCAACAAGCTCTATGAATGTCATGCCCCAGGTAAGAAGCAAATAAAGATGCGAATGGTCGAGGAGGAGCAGGGGCGTTCGAGCCCCTGAGGCGGCGTCGATTGCGACGGATGAGTACCCTGAAATTGACACCATGATTCCCATCGTGTTGTCCGCCTTATCCTGCACTTTGCGGTAGAACACATCGACATCTGGGGCACCGGCCTGATCGGTTGTGAACTTGAGCTCGTTCAAATACGTTGTCCCCTGCACCGTCACTGACCCGTCGATTTGACGGCCTTCGATGACATAGGGGCGGCGCGTCGGTACTTCAAAGAAGTCGAGCATGTCGTAGTACCAGGTCTGGAAGTCGTACCCGGCCTGTTGAGTTCCCAGCTGGCCTGATAGGTCACGCAGCCGGTCCTCTAGTGAGGACAAGGTTTGCCGTTGCAGGCGAGAACGCTCCTGGATCGCGCGAACTCTTCCCTGCGTCTCCAGGCGATCACGGTCCTGTTCGGCGCTCTCTTGTTGCTTGGCCAGATACTGGCGGAGCGCGTTTACTGCCTCTGTAGCCTGCCTCTTCTTCTCCGCCGAGTCTTCCCAATTATCCAGGTCGGGAAAGCTGGCTTGCTCGGCCAGCGTTCGAGCCATGTGGGAGATCACCAACGACGCTTTTGGACTGCGTTCAACCAGCGGAAGGAGCCGATCCAAGAAATCACGCTTTGTCTCCTCTGGTGCCCAGCTCGAAAGAGCGGACTGCGAGATCCCGCACCGGCGCAAGAAGTTCCGTAGCGTCTGCTTCCTCCAAAAGGACTTGAGGGCAGCGTCGGTCATTAGATGTAGTAAATGCGGGGTTGCTTCGCTTGGCATCTCGGTTGCGCCCTTCCTGCCGGCTGTTCATTCACCTGAAGACGCAAAAGCGTCCGGCCAACCACCGTGTTCGTCGATTACTTCGTCAATCCTCTTCATCAGGCGAATTGTTTCGCTCAGCGCAATTACGATCTTGTTGTAGTGGGCTATGTCGTCTTTGGATAGAGTGTGCCCTTTTCGGTCTTTAAGCCACTTTTCGCAAACCTGGTAACCACCGATGTGAAAGTTCCACACTGCGTCGGGCACCTCTCGGAATCCGCAAGACTGTGCCCTATCGATCCACACGGTATTACGAGCGTATGAAGATTTCTCTACCTCTGGATTCTTGGGACCGATATAGGTGCTAACAGGCTTGTCAAGCTTGGGCGACTCCAGCAAGTGCAGTGCGACAAGTTCGTCGCCGAGTCGGGCCAGAATACTAAAAAGCTCCGGGTCGCCGGTCAACGGCAAGCGTGGGAAGTCGATTTTCAGGAATTCCGCGTAGCGGATTCTATAGCCCTGACTGTGAAACACCGCGTAGGCGTATCGGAAGATGCTTTCTGCACCTCCGTCCTTTGTCCCCTTTTTCCCAGATTTAACTAAACTCTCTGCGGCAGTGAGGAAGGCCTGGCTGAGATTTACCTGAAGCCCCTGTTTGAAGCCCAATCCTCTTTGCTCGGGATAGAGGAATAGAGGAAAGAAGCTGGATTGAGTTGTCGATTCCCCGCACTTGGTTTCGACAATCAGCTTTGAACAAAAGAAGTGGTCTGGTGTCGGCGATTTGTTACTTCGAGCTGTCAGGAGGCCGACGTTGTTACCAGCCAACATGTGTCGCATCACCTGAACCCGCATGTTGAACACAACGTTCGTTTCAAAATAGATTCGGCGAGAGTCAAAAGGACGATAGAGTATGTCAACAAGAAGTTCTTTTCTTATAGGGTGTTTCCTGAAAGCCTTTCGTGCCTCGGCCATACTCCACATCGAATTATCTTTGACCTCCAGATTGATCCGAATCCACTCGTCAGAAACTGAGCCGTCATGAAATAGCTCCAGACGTTTGAGAAGGGGGGCATCTTCGAAGTCGGTGACGAAGTGGTCGCGGGAAGTAATAATCCCTGCTCCGTAGTGCGGCATTACATCTGGCAATTTCCAGTAATTATCGTATTCGCGTCGGAGGTCGGCGTCTTGTGGCACAAAGAGGTAAAAGGGCGAGTTCGGACTTAACTTAACCCAGTCGGTTGTGGAATTGCTATGTTGCGCCAGCCAGTTGTACTTTCCTCGTGGCGAGGAATTCGAGCTATCGCCGCGGAAACCCCAAAGATCGGCGTGTGCTACCGCGCGGTTGGTTTCGTCAGCAGGCGCCGCCCAGAAGAATCCAACCGAAACACCTTGTTGAATATCGAATACATTCTCATCGGATGTGCCGTCGGGGCAGCGCTCCTTCTTTTTGCTGCTTCCGTGAAGGTCAAGCACATGAATCCTTCGGAAGGAGCCAAGCAAGCTTGCGCGCATTCCCCGGAAGGTTGGATTGTCAAGGAAGCTGTGATTGTTGATGAACCCCAAAATGCCAAGCTTTGTCCTATCCAGTTCAAACTGAGCATATCGGAGAAACTTAACGTAGTCGTCTTGAAGCCAGTTCTTTTTCCCCTTCTCTCCTAAATGAGACCCATCGACGTACATGTAAGTATCGATGAGGCCTCGAATCCAGTCTCCTTTGTTCATCCCCTCGCCGGAATACGGCGGATTCCCGATAATCACGGTGAATCGCTGTAGCCGCTTGACGGAATTGACAGCTTTGGCTTCATGGGCGAGGGCGGGAGCCCACTCCTCGAATTCACGCTGCTTCTTTTCGTCACTCGCTGGTTCGAGAGCGTTGGTGAGATAAATACGTACACGTTCCTCGCTTGCGAAAGCATAGCCAGTTTCGTGGAGCTTCAGACCAATTTTCATGTGAGCGATAGCGTACGGAGCCATCAGTAGTTCGTAACCGTGGAGCCGCGGAAGAAGATGCTTCGGTACGTATTCATTCCATGCAGCTTCCCGCTGCTCTCTGGAAAGTCGCTGTTGCCTCCACTTACTATCGAGGGTTTTGTAGATTAAATCGATGACTTCGACAAGGAATGTCGCCGTGCCCGTTGCCGGATCGAGGATTACTACGAAGGGGTCTGTCACCTTCGATCCTGTTGGGATGGCCAGCTCGGCGTGCTTTGCAGCCATCTCTCCCCAAGTTACCGTTGAGGCGAGGCCGTCTTCTATGCCGAATTCAGTGCGCAAAAGCTCGTGAACACTCCGGACGATATACGACACAACCGGCTGGGGCGTATAGAAAACGCCGCGCTTAATCTTTAGTTCCTGGTTGTATGCTTTCAGAAAGTCTTCGTAGAAGCGGATGACTGGGTCCTCGCCGGGATTTCTGTTGCCGAAATCCTCCAATACAGCGGGTAGGTTAACGTCTGAAGAGCGTAAGAGTTCAACCACATCCTGAACACCGAGTTCGTCGAAATCGAGGCCAACATTTCGGCCAGTGTCGCGTCCCGCGACCTTCAGAAACGATTCGAGCATCTCCTTCAGGAAGGGATTGGTGATCGGCACCATGTTGTGGATGTCCTCTGCTAGGACAAAGGTGCCGTCTGCGCCTGCAGAACGGTCTGTGCGCGAGATGGCCGCTGTGAGCAAACCGTAGGTAATGGTTTGGGCGTAGGTGTCAGCAAAACTTTCCTGATCGAGATCGTGAATGAGCGCGGCGCGAAAGGCCTCATGCATTTTGCGAAGAGGCCCTCGGGTTGATTCGACGCGCATCAGCGCCATCGCCGCGTCGCGGATATTACGCGCGACACGGGCGAGTTCTCCTGCAAGCATGTCGGCTGTTTGAATCTGCTGTCCGATGCGGTAGCGGAAGGCTCCGGCCCACTGCTTCCGCCAGAGTTCATGATTGTTAGTGTCGTTTGGCCAGGAAAGACGCTGCTTGAGGATCTGTGCTACGTGTTCCAGCTTGAGAGGCGTGTCGCCTCCATCCCATCCAAGGACGCGGAGAGTGGGCTGATCGCCGGGGTCCTGGTGAAAGTGGGCAAATGCGATTTCGCGCTTGAGGGTCCCTTCCTCGGCGAACGCCGAGATGAAAATCAAATCGCCGGCGTTCCATCTGGCGCGCTCCGCGGGGTTGGCGGACTTCCGCTTTTTCAGCACGAGATGGCTGAGGATGCGCCGAAGAACGACGATGGGCAGCTTCTTGTTCTCAAACTCAACAAAGAAGACGCCCCACGGTTGCCCGCTGACGAGAGGCCGCAGTTGATGGATACTCTTAATCTTGGCCGCGTATTCAGATTCCAGCCCAACTTCTTCTGCAGAGTACTGAAAAGTCAAATCTTCGAAGTCGTACTGAGCCCTGCCGTGCGGAAAAGGCCATTCAAGGTCTTCTTCGAGAAAGGGAATGAGTTGGTCAAAATTCTGTATCGCGCGCAGTTGGTCGGCAGTCCTGGTCATACTCAGTTAATCTCCATCCAGCATTTGAGAACAGGGGTGACACCCATGGGTGCCTGCAGCGGCTTGAGATAGTCGGTGACGAGTTGTTTGTCCGCCTTCTTGCGAGCCTCAGTAAGCGTGGACTGGGCGACCGAAGTATGGCGCAGGGTGTCAGGCGCGGAACGAATCAAGTCCGCGATTTTAGCCGGATCGGTGAGAATGCAATTGCCCTTGAGGTCGTAGCACAGCCATACCGTGATGCCAGTGGCTTCAGACCAGCGGGGGTCTCCAGATGCGGTGCCGATGTAGCCGGGATCAGGCCTCGGAATCCGGTAGCACAAGAAGATCGACTTGGTGTCTGGCTTGGGAGACTGCTTCCCGGAGAAGAGCTTGAGCGGAAGACCGTCGAGCCTGGCAGCAAGCTCCGCATGATCTTTGAGCAGTTCGTTGTATTCGAGGCGAAGGCGTTCCGACTCGGTGAGAACTCCGTCGTACTGCTCGTTGAGTTCCTTAATGGGGTCGAACTCATCGTCCGGCGTCAGAAGCTGTCGGCCTTCAATGCCCAGAACACGGGAGATGACAAGAGTCTTTGAGGTAACGCGCCTGAACAGCCGGAGCAGGCTTTCGAGTTCATCCGGCGGCAAGAAATTCCAGAATTCAACGCGGCCGCGGAACGTTTTCTGCTCTGGGTGGGAGGCAATGATTGCCGCCTCCACTTCGGGATTCATTCGGCGGTCCACGCGACCGATGCGCTGCATCAACCGGACTGGATTCCAATGTATGTCGTAGTTGATCAACCGAGTGGCATCTTGTAGGTTGAGACCTTCTGCCAACACATCGGTGCTAATAAGGATGCGAATCTCTTCCTCTCCAGCAGCGGCGAGTGCGGCGGAACTGGAGCGGTTGTAGTAAGGAGAAAAACGTCGAATGACGCCGCTACGATGGGCTTGCGAACTCGACCCGTCGATTCTGTACACTCCGGCAATTCCGGCCTTGCGCAGTTCCTGTTCGAGATAGCGGGCAGTATCCGAAAACTCCGTGAACAGGAGGAGCTTTTCGCGTTTGAGGACGGAATCGGTCTTGAGAAGCTTGATCAGGGCCTTCAGTTTGTCGTCGCGCTCAGGTTTGACTTTTGCGGCTTCAGTTAGAAATACGGCAAGCTGGTCAATATCCAGGAATGTATCTTCCAGCATGTCTTGGATGTTGTATTCAGCCGGGTCCAGATGCTCGATTGAGCTAAGGAGTTCGGGGGAGAGGAATTGCTCCGCTTCCTCATCGGGGTCCCCCGCGTCGAACAGGTCAGGCTGATAGTCCGGCTCGTAATCGATGAGGTCCGCGTGTTTGCGTTTGTGCCTTTCCAGGATCATTTTCTGGTGCGCGGTGGTGGAATGTACCTCGGTCCACGCAAAGAGCTTCTTAAAAAGACGCCAGCATGAGGATTCGAATGCGCGGGCAGAACTCTCGAACCGTTTGAGAAACAACGTCCTGATTAGGGTGACAACCTGCTGCAAGCGTCCAATATCGAAATCGGGCTTGAGAACCTCGTCCTTGTTTATTCGATATTCGGATGGGTCGTAAATGCACAGAATGAAGAGAGACTTCTGCTTGTTGAAGGCGCGTTCTACCAAATCGAGAAGATTACCGTAGGTCGCTTTGAGGTTGTATGCTGCCACGCGGGGAGCATCGCGCTCAGGAAAGAGCGCCTGCTTAGCCCCCTGTTGGATTTGGCTCTGCTTGACGTATGCCCGGCTCCGCTGCACGACAAGGTTTTCAAAGAGGGAGTCGCGCCTTAGTTTCTTCTGGGCCTCAATGATCTCGGGGCCAAGCAAGAGATTGAGCTGCTGTGAGGAAGGCAGATGGCCATTTAACTGACGGTCGAGTTGAATGAAATGGGATCGAACGCTATGGATTCCCAGACGCGAGGCAAAATAGGTTTCATCCCCATTTGTAAAGAGTTCGAGGATGTGCCGAAAGTCATGGATGCTGTTATTGACGGGAGTTGCGGTCAGCAAGAAGACCTGCTTGGGAACATCGCCGGTGTGAAGATACTGCTGAAGTTTGCGATACCGTGAGGGATCGCTTCCCTCTCCCAGACCCTTGACGCCCGGATTGCGGAAATGGTGCGCCTCGTCAATCAACACTACATCGGCATCACGTAAGGTGAGTTCCAACTTCCGAACGAAGTCGGGGTTCGACCGCTGAAGATCGGTATGGTTATACAGAACGAGATTCTGGAAGCCGCTATTCAAATCCTCAAGGTAAGTGGCAATCGCTGGCTCCCAAACATCCTCGCGCGCCGCCTTTGGGGCAAACAGCACAACCCTCTTCTTCTCCCGGATAATCATCCGTTCAAGTAGCATCAAGCCTACAAATGTCTTCCCGAGACCTACGCCGTCGCAGAGGAAAGCACCGTTATACTCCCCTGCAATGGTGAGGAGATTTCTGTACGCATCCTGCTGGTACTTGTCGAGAACTGGAAACATCTTGGAGTTGTTGCGGTCCCACTGATCGGGAGTCAGGGCTTCGCCGCGGAAAAACTCATGCAGCGATTTGAACCAGATTTCAAATGGCGACCGCGGCGCTGTATGGCGCTCAATCGTCCGCAAGATGTCTGGCGTCACATCCTCTGCCTCTTCCCAGTGACGGTCATACCACTCCTGCAATAGGCCGACTTCCGATCCTCTGACCTGAACATTCAACTCGACGTTGTCGCACAGCCCAGGATAGGTAAAGTTTGACGAGCCCACGAGCCCAAATGATCCAACGACAGTGGCTCTGCTGTGCGTGATGTATGCCTTGGCGTGGAATTTATCCTTGCGGTAGACTCGGCACTCGATCTGTCCGCTTCGAATCGCTTCTACTATGGCCGGAACCCCGGTGAGAAAATCATTCTGCAGCTTTTCGGTTTCCAGGCTGTTCTCAAGTTTCCCTTCAATCGCCGTCAGCCCTTCGGAGAATGCACGCCGCGTACGAAACGAGACCTCGTCGCCCATGAGGATGCGAAAGTGATCCACGCTCTGCCACTTGTCCTTCAGGCTCAACAAACCGCCGATCTCAAAGTAGCCGGTGGCGATATCGATGGCCCTGGAGAGTTCGCACCATCCGAGAAGGTACGACCAAACCTTCCAATCCGAGTTACTGTTGTCGACGATGAACAGTTCCGAGCCAGATTGGGCCATTCGATCCTTCTCCTGATACCGGCGTACCCGTTTGAGGTGCAGGCAGGTTTCAAGGCGCGCATCAGTTAATCGCACGTTTTGAGCCAAAGCTAAGGAAGCATGTATTTTAAAGGCTTAGACGCAGCAGCGTATACGGAGACGCCAATCGCAAGGCGATATTGGGAAGGAGGTGCAGCCCAGCCCAGAAGCGGTATCTCGATAATCATCTTGATTTTGGTTGATAATCAACCAGGCGATGGTTGATTATCTATACATGCTTCACCGTCACTTGACCGACCCGCTTCTTGAAGCCCTGGCGGATACACCGGCTGTCTTGGTCAACGGAGCCCGGCAAGCGGGAAAGAGCACCCTGGTCCAATCGACGGAGGTCGCCGGTCAAGAGCGCCAGTATCTTACCTTCGACGATCCCGGCATTCTGGCAGCAGCCAAACGAGATCCCAACGGGTTTGTCGCTGGCTTGAATTCGCTTGTCACTCTGGATGAAATTCAGCATGTTCCCGAGCTCTTCTCGGTGATCAAAGCTGCCATTGACCGGAATCGCCAGCCGGGGCGATTTCTGCTCACCGGATCGGCGAATGTGATGCTCCTGCCGAAGCTCTCGGAATCTCTGGCGGGACGCATGGAAGTGTTGACTCTTTGGCCCTTTTCCCAGGGCGAGATCCGCGGCGTCAAAGAGAACTTTGTGGACACCTTGTTTTCTGGGAAATCCGTGGGCTGGTCAGGCAAATCGCCCGCCATGTCCTGGGAAGAATTGCTTGCGTGCATCGTTGATGGAGGCTATCCGCCTGCTGTGGCCCGCAAGAGCGCGGTTCGCCGGGATGCCTGGTTTCAGTCCTACGTTACGACGGTGCTCCAACGGGATATACGGGATTTGGCAAATATTGCCGACTCGACCGCCGTTCCACGGCTGCTCTCCGTAGTGGGCGCCCGCGCGGGCGGACTGCTGAATTTCGCCGACCTATCGAGAACGATGGCCCTGCCGCAAACGACATTGAAACGCTACTTCGCCCTGCTGGAGGCGACTTTCCTCGTACAATTGCTGCGCCCCTGGGCGAGAAACCTGGGGCAGCGAGCCATCCAGACTCCCAAGGTCTACCTGAACGATACAGGGCTGTTGGCGCATCTGCTCGGAGTCACGGTAGACCGCCTGAAGAGCGAGGGGAATGTGGCCGGATCGGTTTTGGAGAACTTTGTGTTGATGGAACTGCGCAAGCAATGCGCCTGGAGCGCGACCCGGCCGGAACTATTCTATTGGCGGACGGTTTCAGGCCGCGAAGTTGACGTCGTGCTGGAAGATCGTACCGGGAAGGTAGTGGGCGTTGAAGTGAAAGCTGCCGCAACCCTGGGAAGCAACGACGTGAGTGGATTGCAGGCCTTGGCGAGCGCCGTCGGCAAAAACTGGGTACGTGGCGTCGTGCTTTATACAGGTGCGGAGACTATCCCCTTTTCTGCCAATTTGCATGGCGTTCCTATCCGCCGACTTTGGTCGGCTTGATGATTGGGGTCGTGAATGGCGACTGCCGATACCAATCCGAGCTAAGCAGGGGCGCCAATTAGGAATCACTCTGCGGCAGGCTCCGGCAGGGAGGGCTAAGCTCCCGGGAATCCTGTTGACTAAGGTTCCGGCCTTCCATATACATTGGGGTTACAACAATCGCTTTTTTCCAGGAGCTGTAGGTTGACTTCCTCCTCGTCCGACGGTGCATCGAAGCCTGTTAGCCTGCCCCAAATCCAGATGCTGCTTGGACCATTCAGCGTTTCTTCGGTCCAAATGTGGCTGCGCATGCAGAAGCAGACCTACTCCGCCAGCACGCGTGAGGAGATGGCAAAGCGCGTGCACGACGCTATCCAGAAGGGAAACCTGACCCTCCAAACCGTCACTGATGGACTTATCGGTATAGAGGAGAGCCGCTCCAAAACGGTGCATCTCCTAAGGGTGAAAGATCAGAAGCAAATCGCGCAGAAAGTCGACAAGCAGCTGAAGGATCTTGGGGTAGAGCTTTCGAACGCACGCATACTGGCAACGGTCAAGTCTTCAACGCCCAAGATGATCTACGCCATCAATACGCCAAAGGAATTCCGCATGAAGTGGGGCGAAGTACAGACTCGCGCCACATTCGACAGGAAAAAGCTTGAAGTTGTAAAGAAGTCGGTTCCCGTAATCTTTGTGTTCGTACTGGACAAGGTGACAGGTCTGGCACAGCTGAGGTACGAGCCGGTAGAGATGGCCCACTCTCACATGGTCAACTCGGTGCCAACGAAGCAGGCATATCTCAACTTCTACCGGGAGAAATGCGAGAACATGACAGGCCTTTCGTTTGAGCCGGTAGAAATGCGCGAACGACTGCGGGGGATACTGTTGAAACAACCGCCAGTCGTCGTGCCCGTAACGATCGCCACCGTCGCGGAGGATCAGCAAACCCTAGTCTATGGCTCGAAGTCAACAGCGGATCCGCGCTCGTTGAAAGACTTCAAGGCAGATATGCAGCCGGACGCCCAGCCGCGTACATTTGAGAAAGCGCCTGTGCGCTGGCAGCACTCAGCCACTAACTATAGCCTGTATCGCGATCTGTGGTGCAATATAGACGCGCAAGAGGGCACCGTCCGCTTTGACGCGGATTGCACCGAAGGCGAGGTTGACTATGTCATTTCGCAACTGGTTTAGCGGGAAGAATCGACTCGATCTTTCAAGGCGGTCCCCCGCGGTGCAATCGCTCATGAAAAAGACGATAGCCTATCTCCAACGGCGCGCCGCTGAGGATCCAGCGGCACAAATCCGCCCCGAAATGCTTGCTTCGGCCATTGGCGAAAACGAGATGATAGCGCTCACGGCGTTGGACATGTTGCAAAATGCAGGGGTTACCAAGGCACACATTGGTTTGTATTGTGCAGCGACAATGCACAGGCTGGGGGAGCTAGTACCAGGCAGCCCCGTCCCTGAGGCTATCCAGTGCGACGCGTGTTTAAGGGAGCCACATGATCTGGGCACTGGAACGATGCGGAAAGAAATCTTCTTCACATTCGATCCCGAAGCGCTGGCCGAATTGAAAGAAGCAGCCTAGCCATGGATTTGTCGAACCGTGAGGCGGCGGAGCATTGGTACAAGGTGGCTGCAGACGAGCCCGACCCGGACCTTCGCAAGCATGCGTTAGCTACGCATCGGAAGTTTCTTAAGATGGCGCAGCGCGAAGAGAGCAGGCGGTTGTGGCTCCAGGATCCAGGACACGGAATGCGGTCGATGCTCGGGTGGGTTGTCTCTATTACGCTGATCGTTCTCGTGGCGATTCTGTGCCTGAGCAAAGCCTTCCCGATAGCTCTAGTCTGCACTGTATTCACGTTGGTCCTCGGACTTTTGATCGGCGCATCGGCTGTCAGCATGAGAGTGTACGGCCACATTAGTCAGGAGACCATGATCACGATGTTTAAACTCGGACTTAACGCGATTCCGGGAAAAAGCGCGAACATTTCCGTCGTTGAGGCCAAAGCCGCAATAAGCAACGGGGAACCGCTGCACCCGCAACTGCCCGAGCCAACCGACGCGCCAACTATCTCGCTCGACAATGACGACAAGTAATCCGCACGGGGGGGACGTTTGCCCTTCATTGCCCCACATTGAGAACGCAAAGTTGGCCAGTGTCCTGGAGGCGGTGTCTGAAGAATCCGCAGCAAGAGATTAACCTATCCCAATGCCCAGTCCAACGGACACGGAGTGGTTGATTTCAAGAGCCGAGGTCTTTGATACATCGGCTGCAAGCTGGGGGCCAAGCCTTGTCACGTCGTTTGTGAAAAGCGTGGCTTCGTGGCTCGCGCGGGAGATAGAGACATAGCCAAACCGGGAGTTGAGCAGATCCGGATGAACGCCGGTGTCGGCGTTAACCAGGACGCGTTCGGCGGTGAGGCCCTGGGAACTGTGGCTGGTGACCGCGTATCCGTGGTCAAAGTGGCGATGCTCCTTGGCATCGAACTCAACTTGCTGGCTGTCGTCGAGGCGGGCTGAAATGCGGCCGCCCGGCGCAATGGATTCGATGACGGCAAGGTCGCGGTTGGCTACGCCGAGCGACTTGTCGGGTGCGGTGAACTGGATGCGGTCACCAACGGAAAACTCGCGGTCGATCTCGCGGTAGACGCTGACGCCAGTCAGGCGACGCGGATCATAGGTGGCCAATTCGCCGGAAGATTTCTCGACCGCGAGCATGTTGGCCGCGGGGTTGATGCCGATGACCGTTCCGTAGGTTCCGGCTTCGACTCCGGCGACTTTGCTGCCGCGTGCATAGCGAATTACATCGTTCACCTCGAAGTGACTGGCCCAGGAGCGTTCGGCACCGGTCATGTCCTGGCGCTGAACGAGTACGCGGAAGGTGTATTCCTCCGGTGCGAGGGCTCCACTGGCCTGCAATTCCCGACGGACGGCGACATTCAACTCACGGCGGGAAGCGTTGTCGGGCGAGACAATCAGGGTCTTTTCGGGGGATTCGACGTAGCTTTTGGCGATGGCGCGGATGCGTTCCTGAGTGTCGGGGATTTCCTTAACGCGTCCCTGTTGCTGGAGCGATTCAAGGGCTGCGGAGACCTGGCCCTTGGCCAACAACTCGACGGCGGATTTGAGCGCCGGGTCTTTCTGGCGAACGATCTCGTCGAGCTTGGCGGTGCGCATTCCGGCCTCCTGCAGCTGCTCGAACGGGCGACCCGCTTCTACGCCCTGGTGCTGGCGAGTGTCGCCGATCAGGAGCACGCGGTCGTTGGGGCCGAGACGCGCAAGGAACTCGCGCATCTGGTTGGTGCTGGCAAGACTCGATTCATCGACAAAGTAGAAGTGCTTCTGTCCGGGAGCTGCCGGGTGTGTGGTGCGTGCAAGGAACCCTTGCAGGGTTCCTGACTCGACGCCAGCCTCGCTAAGTTGACGGGCGGCGCGGGAGGTCGGGGCGAAGCCTTCGACATGGTAGCCCTGCGATTCGGCGGCGCTGCGGATCACGGAAAGTGTGGTCGTTTTGCCCGTGCCGGCCAAACCCTGGATTCCCTGAATACGGTCGGGGGAGCTGAGTACATCCTCAACCACGCTCTTCTGACCGCGGTTGAGATGCGAATGTTGGTCAGAAACAGAGATGGCTTGTTGGCGTGACAAAGTAGGCGCGACCTGGCTCTGACCCTCGCGCAGGCGACGGACGATCTCGCGTTCCGCGTCGATGGTTGTGGCAGTGGTGAGCTGACGGGCCGGTACGCTCTGCGACCGCTCGACGATCTGAAATTCACCGGAAGACAAGCGGGCGTCAAGGTTGCTGCGCACCTGGGCAAATGTCACGTCGCCCATGCCGCGACGAAGTCCGTCGCGAATCAATGCTCGTTCATCGACGACTGCCTCGCGCTCGAAGTTCTTGTCGCGGGAGAAAGTAAGCGACTCGCGAACGCGTTCAAGAGAGTTGACCGGCTTCTCCCGATGCTGAGACCGTTCGCGTGCGGCATGGACGACGGCTTCGGCCTGGTGCCCAAAGTCGGCAGCGAGCTTGCGATGAGCCGCCATGACATCGGCAGGCGAATGAATTTCCTTGCGGTCGCGTGTGGAGTGGGCTGCGATCTCCGCGGCCTCCTTTCCAGTGCGGCCGGTGCGTTCCAGATACTCGCGAATCTGCTGGCTGCGCGGGCTGGACGCATCGAGGTACTCCTGCGTGTAGCCTTTGATTTCTGGGGCGCCGCTGCGACCAACGGAGATCTCGTAACCAAGTTGGCGAAGCCGGTAAGTCAACTCAGATTGATAGACGGCGGTTGCAAACTGCTGCGATGCGAAAAGGCTCTGCGGCTGTACGGCGCGGGACTGGCCGTTGGCCCGCTCGGTGACATTGAAGACTACGGCGTGTGTATGGAGTTGTGGCGCAACGTATCCATCTACCGGGCGAGCGGTATCGTGCTCGAACTTGGCAGCGATGAACTTGGCCGTCGTTTCGGGCGGATGATTGCCGCCGATCCGAGCCTGCGTGTACATTTCGAGCTGCTCCAAAGCGACACGGACGCTTTCTCGATGGGCTGTACGGACATTGTCGTCGCCGCCAACCAGCGCGGTCAGCGAGACCGATTTTGGAGCGGAAAACGTCGCATCCCAACCGGCACGGTGCTCCATGGTTTTGACAATCTTGCCGTCTGCATCCTGATATTCATATGAGGCGCGCTGGCGAACAAGCTGCTCGCCAGTGGTCGGATGCTGGCCCTGGCTGAGCTTGGCAAAGTCCTCGGCGGAGACCGCTCCGGCAAGGCCGAACTGCCCGGCCAGCCGGCCTTGCCATTCGCCGGCGATGACTCCGCGCTGGGACCAATAGTTCTGTTCCCTAGCGGTGAACTCCTTTGCGTGGTAGCTCTGCGCTTGTCCCGCGGAAAGCGGCTTGGAAATGGTTAGCATGGCGGTCTACTCCAATTGATGTCCGGTAGATTGGACCTCATGCTCAGGGAACTGAAGATTACCCTGCATTTCTTCCGGCTCTGCTGGGAGAGGCGTGCCTGGCACGATCAGATCGTCCATTTGTCTTTCATCGAAGCCAGGGCTTTTCTCTTCGAGCGCGATGAACGGAAAGGAGAATCGCGCGACATGATTCCCGTACTTGAGAAAGCCGCGCAGATCGTCCAGGCCCGACACCTCGGAGGGCAGGACAAGCGGCTCGGTCTGACGGTCGAGCGCGAAGTTCTTGCCCGCGCGTGAACCGTCGTAATGGGTTTCGCGCAGCCGCTCGATCTCGACTTCGCCGATGGCCTCGCTCACCCATTTCGCGGCGCGCGGCTCAGTTGTGCGAAGAAATATCTTGGTGGCGGGCTGGGACAGCATCGCCTCGGAATCCTCGCCGTACCGGGCCTCCATCTGGCTGCGTCCCTGGAAGCCCAGAATCACTGGGTTCTGCGATTTGCGGTTCTCTGTGATGGCTGTGTGAAGTTGCGGCAATCTTTGCAAGCTAGCCAACTCGTCAATCACGAACCATACAGGTTTCTGGTCGGGCATTGGCTCGTTCAAGAGACGCAAGACGAGGGTGTCGATCCAGAGACTGATGAGCGGGCGAAGTGCCTCACGCATGGTCGGACGCGACGTAATGAAGATCCACCCGCGCCGCGTCTCCGCCCACTTGGTTGCCGTCCAGACAGAGGTGGTCTCGCTCTCTTTCGGCAGTAGTCTAAAGCTGTCGGCGCTCATATTCAGGGAGCCAAGAACGCCGGTTCGCTGCTGCGGAGCCTTCGGATCAATCAGCATCCAATACTCCGTGCCTTTGACGCGGCGGTCGATTTCGCCGGGGTCGGACATCCACTTGATCAGATCCTCGGGCGTGGGCAGATAGCTGAGCAGATGCGCAAAAATCTTCTGAGGCGCTTCGACGAAAAAGCGGTTGGTCACTCCTTCGGGCTGATAGAGCGAGACAGCAAGAGCCTTTGCCTCTGCCTTGCGGCGCAGCTCCATGGACGGATTCCAGTACGGCATTCGGGCATCAAGCGGATTGAGGACGATGTCGCCGCGATGTTCGTCATAGAACTGCTTGACGAATTCGCACGCAGGGTCATAAACGATGGCACTGTCGCCGCGTGCATCGACCTGGTAGAGCATCTGGCGGATGATGCTCGACTTGCCGGAACCTGTGTCACCGACGATGAGAAAATGCTTGTTCTCCGCATCGCGCGGGATGCGTAATGGAAGCTTGAAATCATCGGTCTTGATCCCAATGCCATTGCCGGATACGGCTTCTGTAAACTCCTTCGCATTCACGAGCACGGGGCCTTTGAGTCGGCGTCCGTAGCGCAGTTGCTTGATGCGGCGTATGTCCTTGTGGATCGATAATGGAAGTTGAAGGATGAATGCCGCGAGTCCAAACAGAAGCTGCGTTCTGAAGATGTTGTAGAGCGGAACATCCCCGTATATCCAGTGCGCGATCCACGCATGAATTACCTTGTTCTGATAGTTGCGCGGAGCCTCACGCATGAGGAAGTAGGTGCCATGAATTGCGGCTTCCGGGGTTAGCGTCAATGGCAACGGCTTGCCACCAAACTGAGGCGTAGAACCCGGCTGCACATCCGCTTCGAGCGCGGCCCGGCCCGGTGTTTCGCCGTCTGAAACGTACAGCATCTCGTATTTGCTAGCTGAATGTGCAATACCCGCCGTCACGCTGCGTAGGTAGTAGGGCAGGTAGTAGCGTTGAAGCGGCTGCAAGCCAAATTGAAAACGAAGGTAGACGAAGAATCCGGTCGCAACGCACGCGAGAAAGAACGCTCCGACCGTGTAAAGATAGCCGCGCGGCGGCCAGATGATGGACTCTCTGCGACCCCATTGTTGGACAGTTGGCATGGCTATTTCTCCCTGTTTTGACTCCGCTTGGCGAGGAGTTCCTGAGCCTGGGCGGCCTTGGTTGTTTGCACTTGGCGAAAGAGAATGTTGAGCTGATCCTGGGCCATCTTGTCGCCACGCAGCAACGGTTCCAGCGTTTTCATCAAAAGCATCTGGATGCCCACAAGTTCGGTGAAGATGTGCATCTCCATTGCTGCCGAACCTTGAGTTCCAAGGTTGTGCAAGAGTGCCTCACGTGCCCAATCGGCGATTGTCGTTCCCTTCGACCATGCAACGGATTCAAGAGCGGCGAACTCGGTATCTGTGAACCGCGCCGATAGTATCCGGTTCCGGGCGAGTGGCCGTTTGGAAGCATTCCCAACGGGCTTGAGGAGTGTTGGAGTTTCCATTGTTCAACCTCAATTCTGGAAGGCGTCAACAAACGTAAACGCCGTATACAGGGAATTGCGTAACTGCTTCATCGCCCGAGCGTTGACGTTTGTATACGGGCGTCTACGAACGTCTACCTTTCAGGGGTGGAGTGTCGAGATACACCCGGTGCGCAGCACCGAACGGGCTTTTCACGGCTGCAACACTAACTGCGGGCACGCGATTCACTGGCGGTGTCCACGACTCTTGCGGGCTTTGCAGGCGGCACTATTGGCTCTGCAACCGCGCCATTCTGCGGGGCGCGGCGAATACGAAGGCTCTGAGTGGCACGAGAGGCTTCCGGAGTCCGAAGGAATTCCTGGAAGTCGCGGTCCTTGGCGAAGACGTAGGCCAGCGCCTTGTCCACGACCTCATCGGCGGAGGCGTGGAGAAAGGCTGCATACCGGTCGATCTGCTCGGCGGTGGTTTTGTCGAGGCGAATCGACGCGGTGATCTGTCGGGTTTGAACGATCTCAAGCAACGGCATTTTGGGGCTCCTTCCGGTGAGTGATTCGGGGTTGGGTTGTGGTGCGAATCTCCGTCGTAACAGCCAACAGAATCTCAACTGCATATATGCGGCAATCGTGCGCGGAAAACTCGAAGCGGCGGCGGACCTCAAGCATGGTGAGAACATCCGCAATCGATACGCCTTCGGCTAGCCATTGGCGAACCGACGCGGTATCAGCGATCAGGCGCCGATGAGAGGCGGATTCATTTCGTAATGGCCGCGCTCGGCGAGCTGTTCTCAGCATGGCTTGCCTCCCACAATCTCCTGGCTTCCCGTCTGGAAAACTTGTTCCATCTGGAATGCCTGTGCGGTCCGGTCATAGCCATTCAATCTGAGAACTTCGCGGATCACTCGACGGCCGGGCTGGCGCTCGACATGGACGACGTAATCGACGGCCTCTCCGATCTCAGCTTCGATGTCCTCGAAGGTGGCCTGAGAGTGGCTGCGCAGTACGAGATTTGCAAAGCGGCGTAGCGCCTTTGCGGCCGAGTTGGCATGGATGGTGGCGAGCGAACCGGCGTGGCCGGTGTTAAAGGAATCGAGCAGAGTGCGCGCCTCGATTCCGCGTACCTCGCCCAGGATGATGCGGTCCGGCCGCCAGCGCAGCGCGGCTTTCAATAAATCGTCGAAAGTGATCGCATTCCGATACGTGTCGGTCTGACATTCAACGGACATGATGTTCGGTTTTTCGATGCGCAGCTCAGAAGTA
>Ga0182018_10001367_pt1 | contig 27933 bp, 31 predicted proteins | sample 812P2MmetaG_FD_120490 | JGI IMG/M metagenome (GOLD analysis project Ga0182018, IMG submission 120490) | Permafrost microbial communities from Stordalen Mire, Sweden - 812P2M metaG | ecosystem: Environmental > Terrestrial > Soil > Wetlands > Permafrost | place: Sweden: Stordalen | collected...
AATACGACTCGCCGTCGCAGGGATTCGGGTTGCGCCGCGTCAGGCGTTCGATGGCTTGGCGAAAAAAACCTTCCGCATTCACGAATTCACCGCGCCGCAGATGCCATAGCCCGAGCGCGTTGTTGCAACGCGAATCCAGGGGATCACGTCGCAACGCCTCGCGCCAGTAAAGCGTCGGGCAGCGTGTCGCGTGACGATACTGTTCGAGGTGCAGGCCGGTGATGAAAAGCTCGTCGGCGCTGGAAATATTTTCCGGTGGCGGTGGTTCGGTGGCCGGCGGCGGCATGGCGCCTTGCACGCCTGGCTTGGGCTGGTGCGAAATGATTTGGCTGCCGCCACGGTCAATGACGCGGAGCAGCAAATCCGTTTCAGCGACGCGGCGCGGGAGCTTGATTTCTTTGACAAACGGCGAGCCGGGCGCGAGGTCGCGGGTGGTGGAGAAAAGTTTTTTGCCTTTGCCAGCGAACATGATTTTAACACCGGAAAATTTTTGCGTGGCAGAAATCCCAAAGCGTGCGACCTGCCGCAAGGTTTTGGAGTGCGGCAATCCTCTGCCGCTTTTGGAAGGTGCCAGAGGGCCGGCGCAGTCCAGGACGCGAAGCGAAATGGCCGCGTTCAAATTTGCGTGCTGCGCCGGGCCGATTTTCTGGATGGGATACCAGAACTGGCTCCACGTTTTCGTTTCGCCGGGCTGGAGAAAACTGAAGTCGGGCTGGTTGTCGGTGTAAACGCCGGCCATGATTTCGATGTAGGGGCTGAATTCATTTTTGTCGTCAGGTTCCGTTAGATTGCGATCCCAGGCATAGCCAAAATCATGATTCCCCCACGTCCACTGTTTTTTGCCGGGAGAGATGTGGTGGTTCGCGATATGAACAATGCCCGCTTGCGCCTTGTAATCGTAGCCGCCGGAAAAATCCTCCTTGCTGCCCATGCCCATGTAGGAAGTTGGCACGGGAATATTGGCGTAAAATGACAAATCGTTCGGTGCGTAATCCGGCAATTCTGCATTTTTAATTTTTAATTTTGAATTGTTGCAATGCGGCGGGACGAATTGTCTTGGAATTTCGTTCGCCGGAATTCCCTTTCGCCCGCGTTCGGCGTAATTCACGCCGTAATAAAATCCCTTCGCCAGCGGATACCCGCTCAGCGCGCGCCTGGCGTGGTCGGCGATGCAATGGACGTCCGGTGGAAAAAAACTTTGATAGGCCTCATGCACGCGCGTCGCGACGTTCGCCCACCAGAGGAACGTCTGTGTGAACGGAGTGCGATTGTAGGCGCGCACTTTCAATTCAGCGTAACTTTTGCCGGGATGCAGGCAGATGCCATGCATTCCTTTCATCCGGCACATTGGATCGTGGTCGCTGCACCAAATCGTCCTTGAACCATCGGTCTGGTGCTCGATTTCAAAATCCACCGGCAGAAAGGTCGCGGGGCGGTGATGCTGCGGCCAGTTTAATTCGATGCCGCCGGAAATCCACGGTCCGGCCAGCCCGACGAGCGCGGGCTTGATGACGCGCTGATTGTAGATCAGATCGTAGCCGTTGGTCTTGTCCTGAATCGCGTGGATGCGTCCGCCGAGTTCCGGCAGAACCATCACGCGCAGAAATTCATTTTCAATCCACACGGCCTGCCACTTTCGGTCAACCGGTTTTTCACAAATGCGGTCGGTGAAGGGCAGGGGATAAACCTTGCCGCTGCTGCCTTGATACACGCGCTTCTCCAGAAACATCGGGTTCTTGTCCGGCGGCGCGGGCAGATAGGTGGGAATGGTGATTTTTTCCGTCCAAGCCCGAACTGTCGAATGGTCGCCCATGAAATGGATGATAAAGATTGATCGATTTGACTGCCATCATAAATCTCGGGTGTGGCTGCAAAGGCCGGGTTGTGATGCCGCTTTACCCATACGGTTCGGTTGATTTTCCATTGCGGGTTTGTCTGCGCGTCCTTAATAATGTTCCGGCAATTCCAAACCACCACGCATGACGACAAGATTTTTCCTGACGGTGTCGGCAATCGCTTTCAGCCTTGTGATTGCCCGCGCCAATCCGCTGACTGTCACAGTTACGCCACCGCCGCCGCCGCAGACCACCGGATTCAACATGGGCGAATCACATCGCCCGGACGGCGCGATGCTGACGCTCGACAGCGACAGTCTTCTGCTGAACGGCAAGCCGTGGATGCCGGTGATGGGCGAGTTTCATTACGCGCGCTATCCTGAAACGGAGTGGCGCGAGGAATTGTTAAAAATGAAGGCTGGCGGAGTGGACACGCTCGCCACCTATGTTTTCTGGATTCACCACGAGGAAATCGAAGGCCAGTTCGACTGGTCAGGCCGCCGCAATCTTCACCGTTTCGTTGAAACTTGCGGCGAAGTCGGGCTGAAAGTCATTGTGCGTTGCGGCCCGTGGGATCACGGCGAGGTGCGCAACGGCGGTTTTCCCGACTGGCTTGAACAAAAAGGATGGCGGCTGCGTTCCAACGACACCAACTACCTGGCGGCGGTGAAAATTTTTTACGGTGAAATTGCGAAACAACTTTCCGGCCTGCTCTGGAAAGACGGCGGACCGGTCGTCGGCATCCAGCTTGAAAATGAATTTCGCGGGCCGGCCGGACATTTGCTGGCGCTAAAAAATCTCGCCCGCGAAGCCGGACTGGACGTGCCGATTTACACCAAAACCGGCTGGCCGGCGTTGAGCACGGCGCTGCCGTTCGGAGAAATCATTCCGCTCTACGGAGTTTATGCGGAGGGCTTTTGGGACCGTGAGTTGACGCCGATGCCGGGCAGTTACTGGCGCGGATTTTATTTTTCCGGCCTCCGCACCGACGCGGCCATCGGCACGGACATTTTGGGACGTCGTGAAGCCCACGACGCGCCGGATGTCGCAAAGTATCCGTATCTCACCTGCGAAATCGGCGCGGGCATGATGACCAGCTACCACCGCCGGATTTTGTTTTATCCGCTGGATGCGGAATCCACGGCATTGGTGAAGCTCGGCTCCGGCGGCGCGTCGCTCGGTTATTATATGTATCACGGCGGCGAAAATCCCGACGGCAAACTGACCACGCTGATGGAATCACAAGCGACCGGAATGTGGAACGACCTGCCCGTAAAAGATTATGACTTCCAGACCGCGCTCGGCCAATACGGCCAGATTCGTCCGCAATACCATCTGCTCCGCCGCATCCACCTTTTTCTTCAGGAATGGGGAACGCAACTTGCCGACATGCCGGCCACCATGCCCGACGTGCGTCCGCATGGGAAAAACGATTTTGACATGTTGCGCTGGTGTGTTCGTTCGGATGGGACGAACGGCTTTGTCTTCGTGAACAATTATCAGCGCCTTCAGGAAATGCCGCCAAAAACAAATGTGCAGTTCACAATCAGTCTTCCGACTGGTATGCTCATGTTCCCGGAAGAACCGGTTGCCATTCCGCCGGACGCCTGTTTCTTCTGGCCTTTCAATCTGGATCTCGGCAGGGGCGTGCAACTGGCTTGGGCGACCGCGCAACCGCTCACGGCGATTGACGACGGCGACGTGCGCACCGTCTTCTTTGCCGAAACCAAAAATATTCCGGCGCAATTCGCATTCAACGGCAACGCCGGGCTGAAAATATTTTCCGGCCACGCAATGGGCCGCAACGGACAAACGATTGTCCGCAATGTAAAATCGGGCGACGGCGCGGCAATTCAAATCAAGGAGGCCAGTGGCACGTTGAACATTGTGCTGTTGAGCGATGCACAGTCGCTCGCGTTCTGGAAGGGAAACTGGCAGGGACGCGACCGGGTTTTTCTCACGCGCGCCGGACTCGTCAGTGACGGCGATGACTTGCGATTGACTTCGACGAATCGTGCCAACCTCAATGTCGCAGTTTATCCGGCGCCGGCAACCATCACGTTCAACGGCGAAAAACTTCGCGGCAAAACGGAAGGCGCATTCGAGCGCTTCACGCCGCCGCCGCCGGCCAAGCTCGCACTCAAAGCCGTGCTTGAGGAGGTTCAGCCAGCCGGACCGCCGCGCGAGATTCCGCTGGGCAAGATCAGCCAGCCGGTTGCCGCCGCGCCGGAGGACACGGATTTCAGCAAAGCTGCCATCTGGCGGATCAAATTGCCGGCGAACATTGACCTGAAGACTGATCCGCTTTTGCGGCTGCATTATGTCGGCGACGTTGCGCGCGTGACGCTGAATGGGAAGCTCCTCACAGATGATTTTTACAACGGCAACGTGTTTGAGGTGGGCTTGCGCCATTACGCACCGGAGATTCTGACCGGCGATTTGCGCGTCGAAATTCTTCCGCTGCGCAAGGATGCCCCGATTTATCTGGCCAACGAAGCGCGTCCGGATTTCGGCGGCAACGGGAGCATTGTCTCGTTGAATCGAATCGAAATCGTTCCCCGCTATCAAATCGGACTCAAAGCGCAGTGAGCTCCAGACATTTCTCATGAATCCTGTCACGCCCAATCCTTTGCTTGGAGTCGGACTGCACGCGGTCGGCGCGCTCTTCGCCGCGACGTGCTATACGCCGCAAAAAAAGGTCAAAGGCTGGTCATGGCAGACCTACTGGATCACACAGGCGTCGTTCTGCTGGCTGCTGTTGCCCATCATCGGCGCGTGGCTGACAATTCCCGATTTGCCGGCGGTTCTGCACGAAGCGCCAACGAGTGCGATGCGCAATTCATTTCTGCTCGGCACGGCTTATGGCATTGGCGGCACGGCCTTTGGCATTTCGATCCGCTACATCGGTTTTTCGCTCACCTACGCCATCGCGGTCGGGCTTTCAAGCGTGCTGGGAACGCTCATTCCGCCGCTGGTGAAAGGCACACTGGCCGGCGTGTTGCACAAGCCGGGCGCGGATTGGGTGATGGCCGGAATTGTGGTGGGTGTATTGGGTATCGCGTGCGCCGGCTGGGCTGGCTGGTTGAAAGAGAAAGATTTGACGGCACAAAAAAATCGCGGCGAATTTTCGCTCGTGAAAGGACTTCTGCTCTCGCTGCTCGCGGGCGTGCTGTCGGCGGTCTATGGATTTGCGCTGGAAGCTGGCGAGCCTATCGCCGATGTCGCCTCGGTGCATGGCGCGGGAGTTTTTCGCGGCAACGTGGTTTATATTTTTGCCAACACCGGCGCGTTTTTGACGACGGCGATTTACTGTCTCTGGCTGCACGCGCGGCACAAGACGATTGGCGAACTGGTGGAACTGCCCGCCGGTTCGGAAAAAGCGTCGCTGCCGGTCAATTTTTTGATGGCAGCGGTCACCGGACTGTTTTGGTATGGGCAGTTTTTCTTTTACAATCTCGGTCATGTGCGGCTTGGCGAAAAATTCGCTTTCACGAGCTGGGCGATCCACATGATCCTGCTCGTCTTGTTCAGCAATCTCATGGGTGTTATGTTGCGCGAGTGGCGGCAGTGCCGCCGCCTGACGCACACGACCGTCGGCTTGGCGTTAATCATATTGGTCGCGGCAGTGTTGCTATTGACGTATGGCAATCACATCGGGGAGATTGCCGACAAATAAACAAAGTTGTTTATGACTGTTGAAATTTCCAAACGCGATTACAGCCTTGTCGGCAAGGACAGCAAGCTTGCCGAGGAAATGGGCCTTGCCTCGGCGGAATGGTATGCCTGCCCCATCCCGCGCAAACGGCTCAAGGAATTGATGCAGCGCAAGGACGGCCCGGCCATCCGTGACACGCTGCTGTGGTTCGCGCTGCTGGGACTCACCGGCTGGCTCGGCTGGCATTTCTGGGGAACGTGGTGGTGTGTCCCGGCTTTCGCTGTTTATGGCGTGCTGTATTGCTCCTGTTCCGATTCCCGCTGGCATGAATGCGGTCATCGCACCGCGTTCAAGAGGACGTGGATGAATGATGTCGTCTATGAAATGGCGTCGTTCATGGTGCTGCGCGAATCCACGCCGTGGCGCTGGAGCCACACGCGGCATCACACCGACACGATCATCGTCGGGCGCGATCCAGAAATCGCCGTGCCCCGTCCGCCAGGCGTGCCGGGAATCCTGCTCGGATTCTTCAGCCTGAAAAGCGGCCCGAAGGAATACAAAAAAGTTCTGCTGCACTGTTTTGGCAAACTGATGGCGGAGGAAGCGACTTACATCCCCGGCTCGGAGCGGCCCAAAGTCTTTTGGACCGCGCGCATCTGGGCTTTGATTTACGCCGCCGTCATTGGCTGGGCGATTGCGATTCACAGCATCCTGCCGCTGATGTTGGTCGGCCTTCCGTCGTTTTACGGCGCGTGGCTGCTCGTCATTTTTGGCCTGACGCAACATGCCGGCCTTGCCGAGAATGTTTTGGATCATCGCCTCAACTGCCGGACGGTCTATATGAACCCCGTTTTCCGTTTCGTCTATTGGAACATGAATTATCATCTCGAACACCACATGTTTCCGATGGTTCCGTATCATGCGTTGCCGGCGTTGCACGCGGAAATGAAAGCGGACACACCGAAACCTTACGGCGGACTCATCGAAGCTTACCGCGAAATCATCCCCGCGATTTTGCGGCAGGTAAAAGACCCGGCTTATTACGTCAAACGCGAACTGCCGCCGTCGGCCAGACCATTTCCGACTCCGATGCCAGCGGCGCAAACCGCGCACTAAATTTCAACTGAACCAAATCAAAGAAGACCATGAGCGACGGCTGGATCAAAACCTGCAACGTGGACGACATCGAGCCGGAAGACGTGAAGCGCTTCGACCACGGCGAACGGACGTTCGCGATTTATCGGACGAAAGACGACAAGTTTTTCGCGACCGATGGTCTGTGCACCCACGCACGGGTTCATCTTGCCGGCGGACTCGTGATGGACAACCTCATTGAATGTCCCAAGCACAACGGACGATTTGATTTCACGAACGGCAAAGCGAAAGGCGCGCCCGTTTGCGTGGACTTAAAAACGTATCCGACCAAGGTTGAAAGCGGCGAAGTATTCATCCGGCTCGACTAAAATCATCCGATGAAGATTTTGTATTTCCGTTCCGTCTGGGGTTTGGACGATTTGCCGATGCTTGAAGACCGTTTCACGAAAATCAAGAGCGGCGGATTTGATGGTGTGGAACTCGACGTTCCGCTTGATCTGGAAACGTGCAAACGCGCCCGCCAGTCGCTTGATGAACTGGATTTGGCCATTGTCGCGCAACAATGGCGGACGAGCGGCAAAACGCCCGCTGAACACATGGCGAGCTTCGAGCGGCAATACGAACGCGCTCTCGTGCTCAAGCCATTCTATCTCAATTCCCACACGGGCTGCGATCACTTCACGCTGGAAGAAAACCTCGCGATTTTCGATCACGCCAGCGCGCTGGCGGACCGGCACGGCTTGGAAGTTTATCACGAGACGCATCGTGGTCGCGCGTTGTTCAGTGCGCCGGCGACGATGCAATTTCTGGCTGCGCGTCCGCAACTGAAGCTGGTTGCGGATTTTTCCCATTGGTGCTGCGTGCATGAATCCTTGCTCGCCGACCAAACGGAACGGGTCGGGCGCGCGACGAAAAATGCCTACGCCATTCATGCGCGCGTTGGTCATGCCGAAGGCCCGCAAATTCCAGATCCGCGCGATCCACTCTGGCAGCCGAATCTGGAAGCCCATTTGTCCTGGTGGGAAAAAATTGCCGCCTGTCGCCGCGACGAAGGTTGCGCCATCCTGCCCATCTGCCCGGAATTCGGCCCGCCGCCTTACATGACTTTGCTGCCGAACACGAAAAAGCCGATCGCCGACCTTTGGGAAATTAATTGCTTCATGCGCGATTGGTTGAAGGAAAATTTGTAAAACTGGCGGTTACGATGGGTTCAGTTTTCTGACAACAGGCGGACTGTTCAACAAACAAACCAGATGGAAAAACCAATAATCCATCCATTCGTGTCACCTACGACCCTAAATCTGGGTAGATCGCGGCACGGGATTTGTGTTTCTGGCGGTTGACACCATTCCCGATTACTCCGACACCTCGTCCATGCCCGCCGCCGGACAGTCCGCGCTCTGGAAATACAAGGCCATCTACCGTCAAGACGACGAACGCGTCGGCCAATGGAGCGATGTCGCCAGCATCCCGGTGGCTGGGTGAAATTAAAACGCGGAAAAAAACATCACCGGGCGGCCTTTGGAAACGGAGGCCGCTTTTTTGTTCCGGCAAATCCCGGCGCGCGCGGATTTTCAAAGGGACGGCGGACGATTCTACTTTTTCCGATTCCGTTTGTGCAGTCGTTTGGGAATGGACGGGCTGAAGAATGTGTTCCCATTGTGAATTTCACGAATCGCCGTGCATATATGGTTGGCGGAGGTTTGTTTGATCAGATATCCCATCGCACCGGAGTTGACCGCCTCGACGACATACGCTTCATCGCTGTGCGCCGAAAGCATGAGCACTTTGGTGGCGGGGACGGCTTTGAGAATCTGGCAGGTGGCCTGCAGGCCATTGAGCAGCGGCATGGTCACGTCCATCAGAACCAATGTGGGACGAAGCTTCTTGGCCATTGCAACCGCCTGAAGGCCGTCTTTGGCTTCGCCGACGACTTCAAGGTCGTCTTCGAGTTCCAGTATCTTTTTAAATTCCTTGCGCACGACCCCGTTGTCGTCCGCCATCAGGACAGTGATCCGTTTCATGATTGGTGTTACGTCACAGACATGGGTGCTTGATCAAGCCTAATCTCGTGTATCAATTGCCACTTGGTCTATGGGGTGAACACCCCATACGGTGCTGGGGAGTTGCGATAATAACCCAGCGTTTTAGCGCTGGGCTATTGTCAAAATCTTGGTGCGCGAATTTTTGAGGGGACGGCGAATGATTCTCCCAATAGTCAATAAAAGGCAAATTCTTGCGATGGATCGCGCCCGCCTTGTGCTACGGGTTACACCCCATAGCACCGGCACGCTTCCCGGTTTACTCTCATCCCATGAATAACAAAAAACATTTCTTAAAAACTAACAAGGTTGGATTCGTGCTGGGTGCCGTGCTTCTGGCGGCACTGACCGAATGTGCAGGTAATGCCAACGCGCAGGGCATCAAGATAACCGTGACGCCTCCCATACTGGTGGTGGCACCTCCCGTGGTGGTGGCGCCTGTAGTCGTGGTGCAAGACGACTACGTTTATTACCCCAACTATGGCGTCTATTACAACAGCCACCGGCACCAATACTATTATTTGAGAGGCGATGCATGGGTTTGGGCACCGGCACCGGAGGGTGTCTCGGTTGACGTGCTGCTCGCTTCACCGTCGGTGCGCATGGATTTCCATGACTCCCCGGCAAACCATCACGCCGAGATGCTTCAGAAATATCCGAGAAACTGGAAGTCTTCCGATGCACACCAAGACCAGAAGGAAGATCGGAAGGATGCTGCGCCAGATCGCGACAAAAAGCAGCCGGGCCAAATGGTGATGCCACCCCATTGAAATTGATAAATCGGGTCACACGGTAACTTTAACAAACTTATGAAATCAAACATTACATTGTTAGTAATGACAGTTCTGGCCGCATTCGCGCTGGTCGGCTGCGATCAAAACACTCCAAGCAGTTCAACCAACGCTCAATCCACCAATTCAAGTGTGAGTGACACCAACGGCATGACCGGTGGAACCACCAACATGCCTGCAACAAATTCCTTGCCGGACATGAATACCAATATGCCCGCAACCACCAATAAATGATTGGTGGCCTGTGCAGACACATAGCCATCAATGACGAAAGACAAACCATGCACCTCTTGTTGTTCTCACCTGTTCTTGGCAGCGCCATCATCATTGGTGGCGGCTCGTACGGCCTCCTGCTTGTCATCGCCATTGTGATTCTATTGGTCCGTTGACCGTTGAGCCATTCACTTTTGCCGTCACGCTGACGGCGGATAAAAAACAACAAAAATAGAACAACCGTTATGACTACACTCGAAATCAAAGGCGACTGGAACATCGCCAAGGGCAAGCTCAAACAGAAATGGGCCAAGCTCACGGATGACGATCTTCAATATGCTGAAGGCAAGCAGGAGGAAATAATTGGCCGCATCCAGAAACGCACCGGTGAAACCCGCGAGGTGGTCGAAAAGGCCGTCAAAGAACTTTTTGCCAATTGCGACTGGAAATAGTCGCGCATTCCGCAACTGTCGCCGTGCGATCATGACAACATTGTCCAAAACTCTTTTGGCGGTTACTGTGACCGGACTTGTGGCGGGAAGCATCATTGATTTCGGCGGATTCAACCTCAATCCGGCGTGGACGGTGGCGCTGCCGGTCGGCGCGATTTGTTACGGGCTGTTTTTGATCTCGTTCATGCTGGAAAAAGAAGTGGCGAAGTTCGACGAGGATGAAGGGAAGGAATTGCAATTGATTAAGGGCAGCCATCCCGCGCCCGTGCCCAAGCAGAAACCAGCCGTCGAGCCAATCATCATTCAGCTCCCAGTGGAGAAGTTCGGGCATTAAACAAAAACGTTGCAGGCTGCGATAAACAAGTGTAACAGCTGCGTTGGGCGGCAAACATTTTGGACGGACAGCAATTGCAAAATCCCGGCGCGCGGATTTTCAAGGTGATGGCGTTAAATCAAATCCTTCGGTGCGGCATCGGCAATCTGGTTCATACCATCTTCGCTTTCCGATTCAGTTTGTGCAGGTGGCCGGGGCGTGACGGTTTGAAGAATGTTTTCCCCTTGTGGACTTCCCGGACCGCGCGGCACAGGCTGTTGACGGCGGTGTGTTTGATCAGATAGCCCTTCGCGCCGGATTTGGTCGCCTCTTCGATATAGACCGCATCGTCATGCACCGAAAGCATGAGCACTTTGGTGGCCGGGGCGGCTTTGAGAATCTTGCGCGTGGCTTGCAAACCATTGAGCAGCGGCATGGCCACGTCCATCAGCACCAAGGCTGGGCGGAGTTCTTTGACCATGGCGACGGCCTCGCGGCCGTTGCTCGCTTCGCCAACCACTTTAAGATCATCTTCGAGTTCCAGAATCTCTCTAATATCTTTACGCACGAGCGCGCTGTCGTCTGCAATCAGGACAGTAATTTGTTTCATGGATATGGTTGTGTTCCAAACATTGGCAATTAATTTATTTGAGCAACTGTGTATCAGTTGCCTCACTCCAGCAATAGGGTGAACACCCCATGTTTGTACTGCCGGATGGCATTCCCTGATGCCGGATTGCAGGCGGCAAATCCCGGCGCGCGGATTTTCAAGGGGACGACGGACGATTCTTATTTTTCGCGGGGAGCAGTTTTCCCTTTTAATAAGAATGGAGCAGCGCGTGGATGCTTTTGCCCGCGCGGGGCAATAAGCACCAACAAATAACGCGTGCCGGGAGCGAAAAGGGCTGAATTGTTGGGAGTGATGCCGGAATCGGGTTTGGCATATCAATTGCGTTCAGAAATTCATGGGTCTTAATTTATGTAGTCTGCCAGCAACCTGCACGCGGCTTCATTCTTCCAGTCCCGGTCGGCGGATCAACCTCCCGGCCGGGGCATGCTTTATTTGAGTGGTCATCAATTTGCCGTGGTATTTGCGCGTTTCCATTTTATTGCTGACCGTCCGGCAAATCCCGGCGCGCGGATTTTCAAGGGGACGTCGGATAATGCTCGCGCTCCTCGGCGGAGATGACCGATTGCCATTTACTTGGTTGTGCAGCCTATCCTCATATTAGGCGCTTGTGTCATGTGTCGTCTTGAATGCTTTGTAATCCCAATATGCTACATAAAGAAACAGTAGCCATAAAAAGGGCACACCAATAATTTTTCCGATGGTCACAACGCTGGGTGGAAATGGATAATAGCTATCAATAAGAACAAGCACTAAAAACGCGATGAAACCGGAGCTTACAAGGTAGCCGACGCGCTTCGGTAAATCTGGGACTTTTGGCTTGGTATGTCGAACTAGCAGCAGAAGTCCATAAAGGCACCACGCAATAAAAAGATGGTGGAAATAGAGCAGGACACACCATGTCAAAAAGGCCAGCCAAGTGAGGATAATCTTTGCTCGAATTGCATTCATACTTCAAAGCGCCTAACTAGTAATATACGCTGTGTTTTGCCGTATATCTTTTTCACATTGCAAAGGTATTTCGTGTTTAAGTTTCTGTCCACGACAATGTTGAATTGGAATGTTGTGTTCGTCACGCGTGAGCAAAGGCTGCAAGTATTCATTTCGATTCTTCTGGTTCAATGCGTGGTGAACGATTGAAAGATTTTGGCGAAGTCCCAAGGCTGGGGCACGCCGGGGACAATCACGCTGTTGGTGCCGGTGGTATTTGCGGCGTTCCTTTTTCTGCGCGGGCGGGCCGCGTCGTCGTTGATGGACCAATAGTGCAGCGAGCAGACCCACGGCGTTTTGTCGGCGAAGGCTTTCAGGGTCCGGGCATCGTCCAGGCCGAAGACTTCGGCGCTGGAACCGTTCCGGCCAAGGCAGGGGCAGAGGCCGACCTGAATAGCGGGGTCAATCTTCTGGAGTTGTTCGTAGGCTTTGTTGGCGGAATCAATGCCGAGTTCGCCCTCGGATTTTCCCTTGCCGGTGAATTTCTTTCCGAAATACATGACCATGAGGTTCGCGGAATGGACTTTGACGCCTTTCTTCACGGCGTCGGCCAGCAATGCTTGTGATGCATCCGAAATGCCGTCGGGGTCAACGGGCAGCGTGTAGGAAATGATGAGGCCGGGATTTTTCTTTTGCAGGCTGGCGAGAACTGTGTTGCGACGTTCGCTGTCCTGTTTGCCATTGTCGAGGTTGTTGCCTTCCACGTCGAAATCGAGCCAGGTGAATTTATATTGGTCCACGACTTTCTGGTAGGCGGCTTCGAGCCGGGCCGGGTCGTCAATGATGTTGGCGAGTTCCTTGCCCGCCTCGCCGCCGAAAGACATGATCACGTCGCCGCCGCGTTTGCGGATGGCGCCAATCTGGTCGTGGTAAAGGTCCTGCTCGATGGGAATGCGGCCATCCCACGACGGCTCCTGATGGTAGACGGCGTCTTTGCCGTCGCCATCCTGCCGGGCGATGATGAAGGCGAGCGTGTAGAATTTCAGCCCGCAGGCGTTGTCGCAGTCGGTGAGTTTGAAATTATCACCGGCGCCAATATACATATACGGCGCAAAGACACGGGCGGGCCAGCCGGCGCGGGCGGAATTTGCCATGAGCGCGAGAAGAAGGATAACCGCCAGCGGGAGAAGTTTATTTTTCATGTGTGTTGCGCACAAGCTGGCCGACGTTCAGCGGCAAAGTCAAGCGATTCGGCGAATTGGCAGCGGGTTGCGTTGGACTTGCTTTAGCGCGCAATCAAATGGCTCATGACGTTGAGAACAGTCCCGTTCGGGTCGGCGACGCAGAAACGACGCACGCCCCAAGGCTCATCGGTCAACGGATAAATGATTTTAAGTCCACGCTCGACGGCGCGTTTATGAATCTCGTCAACATTTCCGACTTCTATTGACAAGTGCGCGTATGGGGTGCTGGCCTCCTCCGTGTCATGCAAGAGGCTGATTTGGGCCGTAGGATTGCTAGGGGACACCAAGGTCACGATAAAACCCATGTCCATTCCCACCTTAAATCCCAACAAATCAACGTAAAATGCCCGACTTTCGTCGAGAAGCTTGGATTTAATGTTCGGCACAACTCGTCTGATGCTCATCGGGGAAATTCTCACATTAAAAAGCGGCGCGTGAAAGTCTGAAAATTGAAAATAGCCTGCCAGCGGTGAGTTGTGCCTGCCGGTTTCTATTTGAAAATCCACGGCGAGGTGTCCACGCCGAGTTCATGCAAGAGAAACGCATAAATGTCCGCCTGTTCGTCCACGCGGTCTTTCAACGAGGAACCCATGCCGTGGCCGGCGGTGGCGGTGACGCGGAGCAGAACCGGCAGGCCGGAACTCGTCGCCGCCTGCAATTGAGCGGTCATCTTACGCGAGTGCGCCGGGTTCACGCGTCCGTCGTTTTCGCCGCACGGAAACAGCATGGCGGGATAGGCCACGCCGTTCGTCACATGCAAATACGGCGAGTAGGCGTAGAGCGCCTTGAATTGTTCCGGGTCTTTGACGCTGCCAAACTCGGTGGTGTTGAACGCGCCGTTCGGATCAAGTTCCACGCGCAGCATGTCATAGATGCCCACGCGGGAAACGACAGCGCGGGCAAGGTCGGGACGCTGCGTCAGGAACGCGCCCATCAGCAGGCCGCCGTTGCTTTCGCCCATCACCGCCAGCTTGTCCGGGCTGGTGTATTTGCGCTGGATGAGATGTTCCGCGCAGGCGATGAAATCGTCGAAGACGTTTTGTTTATGCGTCAGGTTGCCGGCCTTGTGCCATTCCTCGCCGAACTCGCCGCCGCCGCGCAAATTGGCCACCGCATAAACGCCGCCGGCATCAAACCAGATGCGCCGTGTGGAACTGAACCTGGGCGTGAGGTTGATGCCGTAACCGCCATAGCCGTAGAGCAGCGTCGGATTTTTTCCGTCCAGCTTGATTCCCTTTTTTCGCAGAATGCTGATGGGAATTTTCGTCCCGTCCTTGGAGGCGGCAAATTCACGAACCACCTCGATGTCGTCAAAATTCGCCGGCGAAGTCATTTGAAACGCCGTGACGCGAGGTTGCTTCATTCCCGGTTCCCATTCATACCATGCAGCCGGCTTGAGATAGCTGCTGTTCGCAAAAATCAAATCATCGCCGTGCCAGCAGTGAAGTCCGTCCACCGACGAAACCGGCAGGACCGGCACCTCGACGGGTGAAGCGTGGTTCCTGGGATAAAACGAAAGGCGGGACGGGCCGCCTTCCATCAACGCGACGTAAAGTCCGCTCGCGGACGGCTCATAATCGTCCACCACGCCTTGGCTTTCCGGCACGACCACCTTTGCAGCGGCCAAATTCAAATCCGTCAGCGGCAGCCGCAGAATTTTTCCGCGCGGCGCATTGTTCTTGGAAAGCAGATACAACGCCGCGTCCTTGCCGAACTTGATCACTTTAATTCCGTCCTCGAAATGCGTGAGTTGATGCCACGAACCGGCTGCGTCGCGCAGGTAATGGGCGTAGTCGCCGCCGTCACCGTTGGCGACCGTGACCAGGAGCCATTGGCCGTCCTCGCTCGCCGCCAGATCAATCTCCGCGATGCGCGGAAAATCGCGGCCCAGTTCATAGGTGTCGGCGCTGACGGGCGTGCCCAGCTTGTGAAACCAGATTTGCTGGTAAAAATGCAGGTCGGCCTCGGTTCGCTCGCCCGGGTGCGGATAACGCGTGTAAAAAATTCCCGTTCCGTCGGCGTTCCACGCGGCGCTGCCGCCGCCCGTCGGATATTGAACGCCGGGAATGATGTCCGGCAGCGCGCGTCCCGTGCTCGTCTCAAAAAAATGCAGCGTGCCATTTTCGCTGCCGTTCTCGGACAGGGAAATGGCCACAAGCCGGCCATCCGTGGATGGCACATACCAATCCATCGCCGTCGTGCCATTGGTGTTCCAGGCATTGGGATCAAACACCACCTTGCGCAACGCGGGTGGATAAACGGATTTCAGCCGGACGAGCACCGGCTGTTGCGCCGGCGGCTTGAACCGCGTGGCGAAAATGATTCCGCCCCGGTAATCATCCAAGCCATAGCTGGCCGATTCATCCGCGACCAATTCCCAGAGTTCCTGCGCCAATCCATCGCGGAATTCCAGCTTGTCAAAATAGCCCCGCGTTCTTTCGTTCTGCAAATGCGACCATTCGCGCACGGCGGGATTGGTGGCGTCCTCCAGCCATTGATAATCGTCCACGACCGCGACTCCGTGATAAAAATTCGTGACCGGTTCGATGGCGGTGGGAACGACCGGCAACTGCGCGAAGCCGGTGGACATCATGGCCAGACCCAGCAACACCGGGAAGACAGCGCGGATACGACTGCGAGAATTCATACCGCCGGAAAATAAACACCGCCAACTCATCGGCAAGGTTTTTATCACGGTTTCAATGCTCCTGAAAAACCTGTTTTCCTTCCGAATTTTCGTTCGACCCGGCGGGATTGAATAGTTATGATGCCCGCCTATGGATCTCGACGATATTTTGCTGGAAGCGGAAGAAAAGATGCTCAAGACCGAGCAGGTGGTGGTGAACGAGTTTGCCGGCGTGCGCACCGGCAAGGCGTCCGCCGGGCTGGTCGAGAACATCACGGCGGAAGTCTATGGCTCAATGATGCGCATCCGCGAACTCGCGAGCATCACCACGCCGGAGCCGCGGATGCTCGTCATCCAGCCGTGGGACGTGACGACGCTGCACCCGATTGAGAAGGCCATCCAGAAGGCGAACATCGGGCTCTCGCCGGTGATCCAGGGCAAGATCATCCGGCTGGCGTTCCCGGAATTGAGCCAGGAACGGCGGCAGGAATTCGTCAAGCTCGTTAAGAAACTGGCCGAGGACGGGCGCGTGGCCGTCCGGCACGTCCGCCGCGACGCGATGGATCTGCTCAAGAAGCACGGGCACGATAGCGGCGTGACCGAGGACCAGGAAAAACAGGCGGAAAAGGATTTGCAGAAATTGACGGACGATTACAGCGCCAAGATTGACCAGCACGTCGTCCACAAAGAAAAAGAAATCATGACGGTGTGAGCTTGGTTTCAACCGGTGCCACGGTCAAAAGAACAGCCGGAACGATTTTCCCCGTTCCGCCTGTTTGCTCTCGACTGTCGTTCCTCGTCCGGGATTACGGCGCAAGAACGAATCCCCTTCTCCGTGAGGAGATGGCCTGGTTGAATGAGGAAATTGATTCAAGTTAGCAATCCCGAAAATGAGGCAATTAACTCTGCATTCAGATGATGATTCATTGTCGTTGGCATGCGATAATCGAACGACACGAAGAGGAAACCTAAACCTCCTTTGAATCAGGAATTGGACCGCGATTACGGAATTGCCACCATGTAACGCAAAGTAAACAAAAACAGCAAAACGAATGAAGTCCTGTCCATTGAAGATTTGAAAAAGGTTCTGGGGTTAGAGGGTAAGGATGCGCAGGCTTGATAAGCCGTGTAAAAAATGATCCTAACGATGCAACAAAGAATATGACCGCAAGGCCACGGGACATAATCATAATGGAAAACCTCAAGTAGCCCTCGCGACGTTTTTCGCGCCCCAAAACGTCGGCTGCGGTTTGGGACTGACGAAGCTTCAGTAGGCTCCTCAAAATCTCATTCTCCTCCCTCATAAAGGCTCTCTGTTTCTCCAGTTCTGCTACTCGATCTTCGAGCGGCAATAGCCTTTCTTGTGATGTTGGTGTTGGTTCACCTAGCAGGAGCCGATGCAACCATAATGCCTGCTTTTCTACCTTCTTGTATGTCCAAGTTTGACGAAACCATTCTAACCGCTTTTCACTTACACAAATCGTCAGAGCAAGTTTGCTTGGAACAAATACTATCGCCTCAAGTATTAAACCAAAACACCAAGCAATCACAAGAAGGCAAGCAATGAACAGGAGAGGAGAGGCAAACAAAGTGCGGTGTGCTCGGAAAACATTTTCCGCCTCTGTGCGCCAATACAGGGCTATAATTAAAAGACCGGGAGGGACGTGACTAATTGCACTCCAAAAGAACTCCGATGCGAGGTCATTCATATTTCAATTTGATTTAATTCGCAATCATCGCCCCGTCACATTCGTCGCGTTCGTTTCAAACCGCACGATGGTTTCATCCGGCCTGGCGTAGCCGAGTTTATCGCGCGCGAGGCGCTCGACGGTTTTAGGGTCGTCGCGTAGCGCCTCGATTTGGGCCTGAAGCTGTTTGGAAAGTTCCTGCTGCTCCTGCAATTCCCGGTCGAGGTTGTCAATGTCCCGGCGCATCCGCTCGTTTTCATGGATGAGCGGCAGATAACACAGGCCGATGATGAGCAGCACGGCGATGACGAGCAGCGCAACGACTGCTTTCGTCAGTTTGCTCCAGATGCCGAGGTCAACGTTCACGCGCCGAGTTAAGCACGCGCGCGTTTCCGGCGAAAGCGGATTTTTATCGGACCAGATACTTCCAGGTTCTCAACTTGTTGTCCGTGCCGAAGGTGAGCCGCAGAAATTGCGCCGGCACATAGGTCGAGGAATACATCGGAGTGAGCGGCCCGAAATAGCAGCCGGGCGGGACGAAATACGGCTCCGGCGCGATGACGGTTTGCCCGCTGCGCACCATCCATTCGACGACGGTCGTGCCGTCGGAAAGTTTGGCGGATTTGTCCGGCGGGCCGAATTCCATCACGGACTGGTCGTAGGTGTAATTGCCCACGCGCGCCGACCAGTCAATTTTCGGCGGCGTCACGCAACCGGCCAGCAACAGCGCGGCGAACGTCGCCAGCAAAATCCGTTTCATACCCTTAAAATGACATCGGCGCTTGCCGGATGCAACTCGCGCGCGGCGTCGTCCGGCTGGTTTGTATTGTCAGGACGGGATTTGCCGGTTATCAATTCACAGGATGATCAAGGCGCTGCTATTGATTTTAGAACCCGGCCGGGTGTGGGACCGCGTGGTGCGGGCTAGGCGCGGCATGGCGTTTATTTTGACGGTGTATCTGCTGCCGATGATTTTGATTGCGACACTGGTTGAAGGCTGGGGACTGGCGCATTGGGGCAAATGGCAGTCGCGCCTTCAAGAGATCAAGCATTTTCCCATGAACGAGGTGGTGGCTTATGAACTGGTGCAATTCGTCCTCTTGCTGGCGACGATTTTTGTCTGTGCCCAGTTCATCCGGACGATTTGCCGGACTTTTTACGGCCATCAGACGTTCACGCAGGCGTTCACGGTGGTGGCGTATGGTTTAAGCCCGATGTTTTTGCTGAAGCTGCTGGACATCGCGCCCACGATGCATCCGTGGGTGACTTGGGGCATCGGCATCACGCTTTCCGTCTGGATACTTTATCAAGGGCTGCCGCGCGTCCTGCTGCCCGACCCGACCCACGCCTTCGGCTTGTATCTGGTGAGTTGCATCGTGCTGGTTCTGGCGACCGGAACGGTTCGCGTACTGACGGGGCTTTATTTGCTGGGCAACGTGAGCGTAAGCCATTCCTACCTGGCGCGAACAATTTTGCAATGGTTTTCTCAATTCCATTTTTAATCCGCAAACCATGCCCCCCGCCGCCGAAAAAAATCTGCTAAACGCGCTGGTTGAACTGGACAACGCGGTCAAATCAATGCCGACGGCGGATCCAAAGCCGGACCTGCTGGTAATTTTTTCGCGCATTGACGAACTGACGAAACAATTGCCGCGCGACGCCGACCCGGCGTTGCTGCATTATTTGCACAAGAAAAGTTACGAGAAGGCGCGGCTCCATTTGCAGGGTCGTGATACGGAAAATCAGATTGGAAATTGCCGCCATGTGTGAATGGGGGGGGCGAGCCGAAAACAAATTCGACATCCGACATTTACCATTCGTAATTTCTTCCCATGCACGACGACACCATCGCCGCCATCGCCACGCCGCTCGGTGAAGGCGGCCTTGCAGTCGTGCGCATTTCCGGCACGCAGGCGCTCACCGTCGCGGATAAAAGTTTTCTGCCCGTCGGGAAAAGTTCGTTGAAACCGACCGCTGCGCCGACGCACACGATTCATTTCGGTAAAATTGTTCGCGGCGGAAAAATAATTGACGAAGTGTTGCTCGCCGTGCTGCGCGCGCCGCGCACGTTCACGCGCGAAGACACGGTCGAAATTTCTTGTCACGGCGGGATTTTGCCCGCGAAACTTGTGCTTGATACGATTCTCGAAAACGGCACGCGGCTGGCCGAACCCGGCGAATTCACGCGCCGCGCCTTCCTCAACGGGCGCATTGACCTCGCGCAAGCCGAGGCCGTCGCCGATTTGATTCATTCGCGCACGGAACTCGCGCTCTCCGCCGCCAACGAACAACTCGCCGGAAAATTGTCACAGCGCATCAACGAACTGCGCGACGACTTGATGAAAACGCTCGCGCATGTCGAGGCGCACATTGATTTTCCCGACGAAGATATTTCGCCGGACACGAAAGAAAAATTATTGCAGCGATTGGAAAATGGCATTGCCTTCATGGACGAATTGCTGCGCACGGCGAATGAAGGACAAATTTTACGTCGCGGCATTCGCGCGGCGATTATCGGTCGTCCCAACGCGGGCAAATCCAGTCTGCTCAACCAATTGCTCGGCCATGACCGCGCCATCGTCTCGCCGATTCCCGGCACGACACGCGACACGATTGAGGAGACGGCGAACATTCGCGGCCTGCCCGTCGTGTTCATTGACACCGCCGGTCTGCGCGAGGCGCGCGACGAGATTGAGCAGGAAGGCATCCGCCGCAGCCGCGAATCGCTGGCGAAAGCCGAATTGATTTTGCACGTCCTCGACGCAAGCGAACCGTTGACGAACGCGGACGAAATTTATCTCGCCGAATTTTCCGGCAAAAAAAGAATTTTCGTCCTGAACAAAATTGACCTGAAAAAAGAATTGGAATTGCCGGAACCCGTCACTCGTCAGTCGTCACCTGTCACTGTCTCTTGTTTGAGCGGGCAGGGGATTGAAGCGTTGAAGGACGCGATCAAAAATCTGGTCTGGTCTGGCAAAATCGAGGCCGGGATGCTGCAGGTGATGATCAACTCGCGGCATCAGGAGGCGCTCGGTCGCGCGCGCGCGGCGACATTGCGCACGCTGGATGCGTTGCGCGCGGAAGCGACGCTCGAACTGGTGGCGCTGGATTTGCGCATCGCCGTCAACGCCGTCGGCGAAATCGTCGGCAAAACGGCGACGGAAGACTTGCTTGACTCGATCTTCAGCCAGTTTTGCATCGGGAAATAATCGTGCGAAAATTCAAGTGGCAAGCTGCCTTGGAAAATGGTAATTATTCTGACGAAGATTATGGCACAGCCGTTAAACATTGAGCCGGAAAAGTTGAAGCCCGTGCTGCACGAGAAAATCGAGCGCATGGATGCCGAACATCTTTCGCTGCTCAATCGCGTTTTGCTGCAAGTCGAGGCCGAGGAAATTGCCGACCGCTTGAATGAATCTTTCGACAAAGACCGCGAGCAAGGCAAATTCCGCCGCATTTCTGAATTGGTGAAACAGTTTCGAGCCGAGCATCGTTACGCATGACCGTTTGTCTCGACACCGGCGTCTTTCTTCAAATCTTCGGCCGGAAGCAGCCGTTTCATCCGATCCTCCGCGCGCTGCTTGATGGCCGGATCACGCTCGCGGTTTCTACGGAAATCCTGCTCGAATATCAGGAAATCACCACGCGGCTTTCCGGCGCGGAACGCTGGCGCGATGTCGCGGCGTTGCTGGAATTGCTCGCACAACTTCACGGCAACATCCGCCACGTCACGCCACAATTCCGTTTCAACGTGATTTCAACTGACCCGGACGACAACAAATTTTGCGATTGCGCCATCGCCGCCGAAGCAAATTTCGTGGTCGCGGAAGACAATCATTTCGACGTGCTGAAATCCGCCGGTTACAAACCGAAGCCAGTCAAGCCGGAAGAATTCATCCGTCAATGGTTGCAACCGTGACACGCGGCAAGACGGCGACGGAAGATTTGCTCGACTCGATCTTCAGCCAGTTTTGCATCGGAAAATAATTTTTAGAATCAGGCGCGGTTGGATTTAATTTTTGTTTTTGGAATTGTTGGTGACAAAAGCTGCCAAACTTCAATTCCGTATGCGTTTGCCAATCGTTCCAAAGTGGAAATTCGCAATTCTTTTTTCACGCCTGTTTCAATGGCCTGATAATACTTGTATGAAATGCCTGTTCGTTCGGAAAATTCCTCCTGTGTGACCTTGTGAATTTTCCGCAATTCTTTTAGCCGCTGGACTAGGTTTTTCTGCGTTTTGCCCACATAAACAGCTTTGCGGTTTTACGTTGCACTTCACACCTCACTATCGGTATTGTCTATTCCCATGAAAAATTGTGAATTTCCAATGTTGCTTCCTATTTCAAAAGTCGGAAGCGAATACCTAAAACTCAAAACGGGGGAAAAGGTAAAATGGCAGACCTACGACGAAAAAACTCAAATGTTCGAAATTAAATCATCGAACGGAAAGATTTCCAAAGTCCATCGGCGAGATGTCGAAGTATCCGTATGAAAATCAAAACCGTTCTGAAAATTGGCTCACTGGCTTCTGTCCTGGCTTTGACTGGATGTGAATCTAATAATTACAGCTTTGCCGTGCCGGACTATAAAACACCTCAACAAGTGGCCGAAGATGAAGCAGATTGCAGAAACATGGTTCGCATGGGACAAGGAAGCATCTTATTAAACGAGGGTGGAGCAGTCGCGGTTATGGGAATTATAGCGGAAAATAATCGTGAGAATGACATTTATAGAGATTGCATGATTTCCAAAGGCTATATTTTAGTTGTAAATACAAACACACAATCAAGAAGTGCCTCAATGAAGGGAAATAAAAAATCACCTTTGCTGACCCCCATTACAAACGCGACTGCACAGCCATTCAAGGATGCAAATGATAAAATTAAGGCAAAAGCAGAAAGTGGGGATGCCGAAGCTCAATATCAGCTGGGAAGTTGTTACTTAACCGGGGATTTCGGTTTTACAAAAGATTTTACAGAGGCAATAAAATGGTATCAGAAAGCAGCCGACCAGAATTATCCCAATATGCAACTTCCTTTGGCTTCTGCCTATGCCCAGCGCGGTGTTTTGGAACTAAAAAACGGTGACTTGGACGGGACATTGGCTGACTATAATAAAGCCATTGAAATCAAGCCTGATTTTACTGAAGCCTATTGTGTTCGGGGCTATGTGAAGCAATGCGAAGGTGATTTTGATGGTGCAATGGCCGATAGTGACAAAGTCATTGAGATGAATCCAAAATTAGCATTTGTGTATTCCATCAGAGGTTTGATCAATTACAATTTACATAAGTTCACCGATGCTTTGGCTGATTTTCACAAGTCCTGTGAATTGAGTTCAGATGTCAGAATCCAAGATGGTTCTTATAGCTATATTTGGCTGATTCGAGCGCGCTTGGGTGAACAAGATGCCGCCACTAAAGAATTACAAGCATATCTGAATAATCGTAAAATCGGAACGTCGGAAGACTGTTCGTCAAAAGTCTGCCCTTTCCTGACGGGACAATTATCCGAACCCGACTTTTTCAAAGCGGCTGAAAATACAGACAACCAAACTAATCAGGAACAAGATAGTGAAACTGTGCCGGAACAGCATTGCGAAGTATATTTTTATGCAGGCTCAAAACGACTTGTCGAAGGCGATAAAACTACCGCCACAGACTACTTTAAGAAATGTCTGGCGACAGGATGTAAGGAAATTGGTGAATACAACAGCGCGGCAATAGAGTTAAAATCTTTGCAAATGCAGTAATGCGATTCACCAAACTTCCACCGGCCCTTTCGGCACGGGAATTTGTTCGCGTTGAGTTGAAGCGGGTTCATCGCGCCGGAGCGGAGCGGCGGCGGATTCGCGCATGAAGGACGCCACCATCGGCGGCTGTTGAAAACGGGGAAGCAGTTCGCCGTGTTCGTCGAGGAATTGCCGCCGCCAGCGGATGTAATGAGTCAGGACGTCATGGAATTCCGCGCGCGTGGAAATCTGCACGACGCGTTTGTTGAATTCGTGGCACGGGCCGAACCGCTTGGCATACCACGGCGCGACTTTGCGAAACATCCGGCAGCCGAGTTCCTCGCCAAAAACTTCAACCATCAAATCCAGATGCCGGCACATGATGCGCGTACGCTCGGAGAAAGCGGGTTCGGGCGGGAGTTCAACATTGTTTTCGTAGGAGACGACGTAAGGAGGCTCATTCTTTTTCTGAACCACCGCGTCGGAATTAATTAAAGCCTCCTCACGTCGGCTCCTGCTGGTTGAGAGATATTCCAGCGTGCGTTTGAAAATCCACGGGTCATAAAACGCGCCGCGTCCGATGCTCACGCCGGCGCAGCCGGTGTCGTCGAACATTTTTTTCGCGGCCTGCGGCGTGATGATGTCGCCGTTGCCGATGACGGGAATGTTTTTCACGGCTTCGACTACTTTGCGGATGCCGGCCAGATTCACCGTGCCGCCGAAACCCTGTTCGCGCGTCCGGCCGTGAACGAAAATCGCGGCGACGCCCGCGTCTTCAAGCGCTCGCGCCAAATCCGGCGCGGTCAAATTGTCGTCGTCCCAGCCGAGGCGCATTTTCGCCGTGACGGGAATTTTTACCGCGCCGACCATGCTGCGGACGAGCGCGGCGGTTTTGTCCAGTTCGGTCATCATGGCCGAGCCGCCGCCGACCTTGCAGACTTTTTTGACCGGGCAGCCCATGTTGATGTCAATGGAGTGGACGCCGAGATTTTCGAGAACCGCCGCCGCGTCGCGCATTTCTTCGGGCACGGAGCCGAAAAGCTGGACGGCCAGCGGCGAATCGGCGGGGCGTGTTTCAATCAGCTTGAACGCCCTGGGATTTTTTTCGAGCAGCGAGCGGGCGTTGACCAGATCGGTGGTGCAAAGGCCGACGCCGCCGATTTCGCGCACGACGAGGCGGAAGGGCAGGTTGGTGTAACCCGCCAGCGGCGAGAGGAACAAGTTGCCTGCCAATGTCAGCGAACCGATGTGCATGGGCGTAAAGATAGGGCAAAAACACTGATTGCGGAAGCGCGAAGGGCATGATAGCTTGGCCTGCAAACAAATGTTTGAAGACGACTCAAATTTGAAGAATAACGACGACCGCGGCCAGAAAAAGCCGCCGGGCGGTTTCCGGCTTTCCGCGTTCACCTGGGTGGCGTGGATTGCAATAGTAGCCGCCACGGTGTCGGTGTTTTACGTCAACAACCGCTGGAAAACGCAGGCCATGCCGTTGACGCAGTATGAGTTTTTCCAGAAATTCCGCGCCACCAACCAAATCGAGTTTGCGACCCTCAACGTCAATCCGCAGATGTCGGACATGGCGGACATTTACGGAACGTATTACAAGACCGACAAGGACGGAAAAATCATCGATCCAAAACAAGAGGTCTCGTTTGTCGTTCCGAATGTGTGGCTGACGCCGGACATGAAGAACGAATTGCTGTTAAGCCCCGATAAATCCAAAAACATAAAAATCACCCAGCCGAATTCGCTGTTGTTGAGCATTGGCTACCAGCTTTTGTTTTTCGTCGGCATCGGCGTGCTGTTCTGGTTTTTCTTCATCCGTCAGATCAAGCTGGCCGGCAAGGGCGCGCTGAGCTTCGGCAAAAGCAAGGCGCGGATGCTCAACAAGGAACGCAACAAAACGACGTTCAAGGACGTGGCGGGAATTGAAGAGGCCATCGAGGAAGTTTCGGAACTGGTCGAATTTTTGAAGGATCCGAAAAAATTCCAACGGCTCGGCGGGCGCATTCCCAAGGGCGTGCTGATGGTCGGGCCGCCCGGCACGGGGAAAACCCTGCTGGCAAAAGCCATCGCCGGCGAGGCTGACGCGAGTTTCTTCAGCATCAGCGGTTCGGACTTTGTGGAAATGTTTGTCGGCGTCGGCGCGAGCCGAGTTCGCGACATGTTCGAGCAGGCGCGCCGCAACACGCCGTGCCTGGTGTTCATTGATGAAATTGACGCGGTTGGCCGTTCGCGCGGACATGGTCTCGGCGGCGGCAATGATGAACGCGAACAAACTTTGAATGCGCTGCTGGTCGAGATGGACGGTTTTGACACGCAGGAAGGCATCATCATCATCGCGGCGACAAATCGCCACGACGTGCTCGATCCGGCGTTGATGCGGCCCGGACGTTTTGACCGGCAGGTGGTCGTTAATTTGCCGGACGTGCGCGGACGCGAAGGAATTTTGAAAGTTCACGCCAAAAACGTGAAGCTGGAACCCACTGCGGATTTGTCCATCATCGCGCGCGGCACACCGGGTTATTCCGGCGCGGAACTGGCCAATCTTTTGAACGAAGCCGCATTGCTCGCCGCGCGTTTGAACAAAAAAGCCGTCGGCATGAAGGAATTGGAAGAGGCGCGCGACAAAGTCCGCTGGGGACGCGAGCGCCGCAGCATGGCGATGTCCGACGAGGAAAAGCGTGCGACGGCGTGGCACGAGGCCGGCCACGCGCTCGTCAACGTTTTGCTCAAGCACACGCATCCGCTGCACAAGGTCACGATCATTCCGCGCGGTCGCGCGCTTGGCGTCACGATGTCGCTGCCGAAGGAAGACATGCTGAACATGCGGCGCAAGCAGGCCGTTGACACGATCATCATGACGATGGCCGGGCGCATCGCGGAGGAATATGTGACCGACGACATTTCCAGCGGCGCGGCGATGGACATCCAGCAGGCCACGCAACTCGCGAAGGCGATGGTGATGCACTGGGGCATGAGCGAAAAGCTCGGCAACGTGCTTTACGGCGACAGCCAGGAATATGTTTTTCTGGGGCGTGACATGATGCGCACGAAGGATTACAGCGAGCAGACGGCGGAGGAGATTGACGCCGAAGTGAAGCGCATCATCGAGGAATCTTTCAAGACCGCGAAAGGACTCATTGAGACGAACCGCGACAAGTTGGAAATCATCGCCAACAGCCTGCTGGAATACGAGACGCTGGACGGCACGCAGGTCGCGGAAATTGTTCGCAGCGGAACTTTCACTCCGCCGCCGAAACCGCCGGTGGATGTCAGCCCGATGATGGGTGCGCCCGCCGGAACTCCGCTGCCGGAAGTGCCGCCCAAACCCGTGCCGCCGAAATTGCCCGGACTCGGCACGCCCGCGCCCGCGCCCGCGGGTTAAAATCGGAGTGCGACGTTCACGCCGCTTAAACTCCAGAAGCCCGGGGAAAATTCTCTAAAATTTCAATGCTATCGTCGTTGATGGCGGGCTGAAACCCGCGCTCCTATTTGGAGGATTTTTCGATGCACTTCAAATCCTCGGCCAGAAACTGCGTTACGTCCTTGAATCGCGCCACGTTTTCCGGGTTGACCGCCATGAGCGTCTGATGCGCTTCCAAGCTCGTGCGCGTGATCTGCTCGTGCGTGGGATGGATCGGTTCCGGCGTGCAGGCTTTCACGTCGTCTGGCAGTTGCAGCGCGCCGGAGATAATTTTGAACAGGTGCAGCGTGCCCAGGTTTTCCAGCAGCTCGGCGATGCGCGCGTTGGCGTTCAGCAATTCGATGCCGCGTTCATCCGGCTTGCACTTGGGATTCAGGTTGAGTCCGAACCCCGCCAGCACGCCAAGAAATGTGCTGTCCATCAGCATGCACTCCGACAGATCAATGATGAAGTGACGGTAGCCCTTTTCCGCGAGTTCGTTCAGCAGTGTCTTGAAATCGAGGCTGAACAGAAAATTGGCGCGGCCCGCGATTTTCACGCAGGCAAAATTCTTGCCCACCAAAACTGACAAACTTGCGGATGACGCTGCCATTTTGTTCCTTTAATTTTTTCTGCTCAAGCCGCGACGGCCTGCGGCGACACAATTTGCACCAATGCCTGCTGCAACACCAGCGCCTCGTCAAGGCCGCTGGACACCAGCCGCTGGTTGCAGCGCAGCAGCAGATCCATCGCGCGGATCAACTCGCCCTGGCTGTATTTTTTGACCTGTGGCAGCGCTTTGTAAAGCACATACGGATTCAGCGCCAGCGGATTGAATTTTTTGTCCGCCGGAAATTTGTCCGCCGGCACGCGCTCCAGTTGCGATTTGAAATTATTGTAATCGTTCGCGGGCTTGATCCAGCCTTCGCGCAACATTTCTTTCAGCAGCAGCATCGCGCGCACTTTTGAAATCAAACCATAGAGCAGACCGATCTCCGATTTATCCTTGTCGAATTTTGTTTCCCACAACTCCTCGTCCAGCCGTTTCAACAAACGCGGCAAATCCCGGTCGCCCAGCGCGTCGCCCAGCGCAAATGCCCGCGCGGTTTTGTTTCGTGAACAAATTGCCGCCACATCGGCAAATTCAATTTTCTTCCGGTCGCCGGTAAAGACGCAAAGCTTTTCAATTTCACTTTCAAGCTGGCGCGCGTTTGGGCCGACGCGGCTGACCAACTCGGACAACGCCTCCTCGGAAATTTCTTTTTTACGTTCGCGAATCGCG
>Ga0182018_10001368_pt1 | contig 27930 bp, 27 predicted proteins | sample 812P2MmetaG_FD_120490 | JGI IMG/M metagenome (GOLD analysis project Ga0182018, IMG submission 120490) | Permafrost microbial communities from Stordalen Mire, Sweden - 812P2M metaG | ecosystem: Environmental > Terrestrial > Soil > Wetlands > Permafrost | place: Sweden: Stordalen | collected...
GCTCGACGCGCTCGGCGACTTTCACCGCTGAATCGCAAGCCTGATCTACCGATGACCACACACCCGCGCCAACTCCGGCGAGCAATGCGGCGCCGTATGCCGCGCCTTCTTCGGCCTCGATAATTTCCACTGGCATTCCGTAAATGTCGGCCTGAATCTGGCGCCAAAGTGATCCGCGCGCGCCTCCGCCACCAAGACGAATTGATTCGACTGGAATTTTCAACTCATTGAAAATTGTCAACGTATCGCGCAGGCTGAACGCCACGCCTTCCAGAATCGCGCGGATCACGTGGCCGCGCGTGTGCTGCGCCGTGATTCCAACCAGCGCGCCGCGCGCATGCGGATCGAGGTGCGGCGTGCGTTCGCCCATTAAATATGGAGCCCAGAGCAAGCCATCAGCGCCGGCGGGAATTGTTGCGGCTTCGGCCGAAAGACGATCGTAGGGATCACCGCCAGCTTCGTTGCCCCCGCCGAATTGATCGCGAAACCATCGCAGCGATAGTCCCGCCGCTTGCGTCACACCCATCACGTGCCAGCGGCCGGGGACCGCATGACAAAACGTGTGGATGCGCCCCTTCGGATCCATCGTAGGCCGGCTCGTGGCCGCGAAGACGACTCCGGAAGTCCCGATTGTCGCGCTCACCGCACCGGGCCGCACGATTCCCATGCCGACCGCGCCGGCTGCTTGATCCCCAGCTCCAGCGACGAGAGGAGTTCCTTCGATTAGTCCCGTCGCTGCGGCGCCACCCTTCGAAACTCGCCCGCAGATTTCTTGCGATTCAAAAACGCGCGGCAAGAAAGATTCGCTGATCCCGGACATTTCCAGAATCGGTGCGGACCATTTTCGATTCGCGACATCGAACATGAGCGTGCCCGACGCTTCGGAAACGTCAATCGCACGCTCACCGGTCAATACGAAACGCACATAGTCTTTCGGCAGAAGAATCGAGCGCACACGGGACCAAACCTGCGGCTCATGCTCGCGCACCCACCAAATTTTTGGCAGCGTGAAATTGGTAAGCGCCGGATTCGCCGTCAATTCAATCAGCCGAGCCGCACCTACACGCTCTGTAATCTCTTTGCATTGCTCGTCCGTGCGCTGATCGCACCAAATGATCGAAGGGCGAAGAACTTTGTAATCGCCATCGAGCAGCACGAGGCCGTGCATCTGTCCCGTGAGCCCAACACACCCAATTTCTTTCGGGTTTGTTTTGCCGCGCTCGAGGCATTCCGGAATGGCGAGTCGCGCGGCGCGCCACCAATCCGCCGGATCCTGTTCGGCCCAGCCAATTTGCTGCGAGTGCATCGGCGCGTGCTCCGACGTGGCCGCGCTCAGGACTCGACCACCGTCGCCAAGCAGCACAGCTCGAGTGCCGCCCGTGCCGACATCAACGCCGAGAAGCTTCGAAACCGCCATAGATTATTTCTCGCAACTTGGTCACGAAGGCGAGTAACCGTGCGGATGGCGCTGACGCCATTCCCACGCCGAGCTAATGATCGAACGGAGGTCGGACTTCTCCGGCTCCCAGCCGAGAATTCTCTTAGCCTTCGCAGGGTCGGCCACTAAACGCGGCGGATCGCCCGCGCGGGGTGGTTGCATGCGAATTGCGATTTTGCGCCCCGTCGCAAGGCGCGCGGCTTCAACCACGTCGAGAACCGAATAGCCATGCCCGGTCCCCAGATTCAGAAACTCCGAATTTCCGCCAGCCCGCAAATATGCGAGCGCTCGAACGTGCGCGTCGGCGAGATCGCTCACGTGAACGTAATCTCGAATCGCCGTTCCGTCCGGCGTGGGATATTTGTCGCCAAAGACAGTGACGACCGGTGCATCGCCCGCGGCGGCCGCCAGAACATTGGGAATCAAATGCGATTCGGGCTCGTGATGCTCGCCAAGCCGCTCGGTGGCGCCCGCCGCGTTGAAATATCGCAGCGCGACGAATTTCGTTCCGTACGCGTGATCGTAGGAATCAAGCAGCCTTTCCACAAATAATTTTGACCAGCCGTAGGGATTCACGGGCCACTGCGGGCAATCTTCGGAGATAGGCGTTTGCTTCGGCTCGCCGTAGCTCGCGCAAGTAGAAGAAAAAACAACGCGGCGAACTCCCGCGTTCAACAATTGCCCGAAGAAAACAATTCCCTGCTCGACATTATTCTCAAAATATTTCGCCGGCTCCAGAACCGATTCGCCGACGTACGCCAGCGCCGCAAAATGCACGCAGGATTCAATCGAATGCTCGGCCGTAATTCGCGCGAGAAGATCGCGATCGCCCACCTTGCCTTCGTAAAACGGCACGCGCGGGTCGAGAGCGCCGCGATGCCCGCGAGCAACGTCATCGAGCACAACGACTTGCTCGCCCTTCGCGCGCAAAAGTTCAGCCGTCACGCTTCCGATGTATCCCGCGCCGCCCGTAACAAGAATCGCCATTCCTATTGTCCCCTTGCGAAATCGTTCCTCACGCTGAACGCCGGCGCGAAACCGCCGTCAGGATATCAGATGGCGTTCGCTCCGCGGAGGCGGGGTCGCTACGATTAGACCATCGGCCAGCAGGGCAGAATTTGTGGGCTAGTCCGGAATTCGAATGCTTCCATCTTCCGCAATTGCAAAAGATGGATTCCAGGCGACCTCCCAAAGAAATCCGTCGGGATCAGCAAAGTAACCCGAATAGCCGCCCCAAAAAGCTTCCTGAGCAGGCTTGAGGAGTTTTCCGCCAGCGGCTGGAGCTTCCGTCAGCACTGCGTCAACCTCTGCGCGATTGCGCGCGTTGTAAGCGAGCGCTATTCCATTGAATCCGTGTCCCTCGGCAGCAACATTCGCATCTTTCGCGAGCTCGTTCCGCGGATACAGGGCCAGGGCCATCCCTCCCGCCTGGAAAAATACAACTCCTTCGGTCTCAGCCATGGACCGGCACCATCCGAGGCGCTCGTAGAATTCTCTGCTGCGCTTTAGATCCGCCACGCCAAGCGTGATAATGCTCACGCGCTGTTCCATCTGTTTCCCCTCGGCAAGCGATTGTATCGCGATACGGGCGAGTCCCACGTGAAGCAAACCATCCTGCGCCGAACTGACCCACCACCGAAAGGATGTGCGTGGTATCTCGTTCAAGCCGGAATGTCGTACAATCTCTCGTATCGCACGAATGATTCTTGGCGTCTAAGCTTGTGCGGCTTTCAACAGGAGATGAAATGCGAAATCGGAGCCTTATAGTTTGCTCGGCGCTACTCGTGATCGTCGCTGCATTTGCGGTGCATGCGTTCGCGCAGGCAGATAAGACGAAGCGACCGAGCCCGCCGGCAAAAGCGGAATGGAAATTCGCTGACGGCAAAAAAATCACCGTGGAATATTCCAGTCCGAGGATGAAGGGTCGCAAAATTTATGGCGGCCTGGTGCCCTACGGAGAAGTTTGGCGCGCTGGCGCAAACGAGGCGACGACATTCGTCACCGATACGAATATCGAGGTCGGCGGCAAAGCCGTGGCCGCGGGCAGCTATACCCTTTTCGTGATTCCGGAACAAAATAAGTGGACGCTGATCGTCAGCAACAAAACCGGCGAATGGGGAATTCCCTACCCCGGCGAAGCGAGCGATCTCATTCGCGCCGACATGAAAGTCTCAACCTTGCCCGCACCCGTGGATAATTTCACGATCGCATTCGACAAGGGCGCCACCGGCAGCATTCTCCGCATGGACTGGGAGACGACGCGGGCATACATCGAAATCTCGAAACAAAAGTAACGGGCGGATAACTTAAAAAAGGATGAGGTAAAAAATGAGAATCACGCAAAACAAATATATGGGAATCGCGTTGCCCGCTTTCTTCGCGGCAATTCTTTTCGCGATGGCGGCTTTCGGAACGCGCGCGGATAGTCAGCAGCCTCCCGCCGTTGGAATGAAGGCGCCAGAATTCTCGCTGACTTCGCAGGAGGGCAAGCAGCTCGGCCTCAAGGATTTTCGCGGCAAATGGGTTGTCCTCTATTTTTATCCCAAGGACTTCACCAGTGGCTGCACGATTGAAGCCCACAATTTCCAGCGCGATCTCCCGCAGTACGAGGAGAAGAACGCTGTGATCGTCGGCGTCAGCGTGGATACGGCCGATTCGCACAAGCAGTTCTGCGCGAAGGAAGGCCTCAATTTCAAATTGCTCTCCGACAGCGATCACAAGGTCTCGAGTGAATACGGCTCGGTGATGGATTACAAGGGCGCCACCTACGCCGCGCGCAATACGTTCCTCATTGACCCGAAAGGCGTCATCGTCAAGGAATATATCGGCGTTGACCCGAGCAAGCACAGCGAGGAAGTTCTCGCGGCGCTCACTGAACTTCAAAAAGGCATGAAATAAATCTGCTGTGGCGTCGTGCAGAAGTGCTTGCGGTTACGCGCGCAACAGTGCGCGCGGTAGTGCGTGGAATTGATACGTCCGGACAGCGCCTCGGGAGGGCAGCCATGAAGCCGCATCTTGCAATAATTTTGTTTTGCTTCGCGGCTGCCCTTCCCTGCGCCGCCCAGACGCCATCGCAAGACGTCATCGCTCCGGGCGACAACCTCGTCGTGAAGAGCATTCCTCCCATTCCCCGCAGACTCGCGGAAGAAGTGGATCGCTACAGCAACTTTCGCTCGGCGGCTATCACAAGCTGGCACCCGTCGAAGCGCGAAATGCTGATCGGCACACGTTTTGCCGATACCGTTCAAGTTCATCTGGTTGAAGCGCCCGGCGCAGCCCGCACGCAGCTCACTTTTTTCCCTGACGCAGCGCGCAGCGGCTCTTTCTCGCCGTCGAATCCAGATTATTTCGTCTTTGCGAAAGATCGCGGCGGCGACGAGTTCTATCAATTTTATCGCTACGATCTCGCGTCAGGCGCAATCACGCTAATCACCGACGGAAAATCCAGAAATACCGATCGCGTGTGGTCGAATTCAGGCGAGCGCATCGCGTATGGTTCGACTCGCCGCAACGGCGCGGACGTGGATCTCTACGTCGCCAATCCCTCCGATCCGAAAAGCGATCGCATGGTGGCGAAGCTAACCGGCGGAGGTTGGCAACCTCTCGATTGGTCGCCGGACGATCGCACCATTCTTCTTCACGAAGAGATTTCAGCGGACGAGAGCTACCTCTGGCTGTGCGATGCCGCTTCCGGCGCATTGACGGAAATTACGCCGCGATTGCCCGCCGGCGAAAAAATTGTCTACGGCGCTGGCGGCGGCCAGTTTTCGAAAGACGGCAAGGGCGTCTACACGATCACGGACAAAGATTCTGAATTCGAGCGCCTCGTCTACATTGATTTGGCAACCAAGCAACACACTTATCTTGCTGAAAACATCTCGTGGGATGTTGACGAACTCCGGCTGTCGAAAGATGGGAAGAAAATCGCGTTCGAAACCAATGAAGACGGGATTAGCGTGCTTCATGTGATGGATACGGCATCGCGGCGCGAAATGAAATTGCCGAAGTTGCCCTCCGGAGTGATTTACGATCTTCAATGGCACAACAACAGCCGCGATCTCGCCTTTGTCGTCAATTCCGCGCGCTCGCCCGCGGATGTTTATTCGCTCGACATCACAAATGGAAAAGTCGATCGCTGGACGCACAGCGAAACCGGCGGAATCAATACCGACTCGCTTGCCGAGCCCGAGCTCATCCATTGGAAAAGTTTCGATGGCCGCACAATTTCCGGCTTCCTCTCTTCTCCGTCTGCGAAATTTACCGGTAAACGGCCCGTCATCGTGGATATTCATGGCGGACCGGAAGGACAATCGCGTCCCAGTTTTCTCGGCGGCGCGAATTATTTTGTAAACGAACTCGGCGTTGCCGTGATCCATCCGAACGTGCGCGGCTCGACGGGCTACGGCAAGACATTTCTCGCGCTCGATAACGGCTTCCTTCGCGAAAATTCCTACAAAGACATCAACGCGCTGTTCGATTGGATTGCCACGCGCCCCGATCTTGATCCGGATCGCGTCATGGTGATGGGAGGAAGCTACGGCGGCCACATGACGCTCGCGATTTCGACTTTCTACAGCAGCCGGATTCGCTGCTCGCTCGACATCGTCGGCATGTCGAATCTCGTCACGTTCCTCGAACACACGCAGGCGTATCGCCGCGATCTCCGCCGCGTCGAATACGGCGACGAGCGCGATCCGAAGATGCGCGAATTTCTCGAGCGCATCGCGCCAATGAACAACACCCAGCTCATCAAGAAGCCCCTCTTCGTCGTCGCCGGGAAAAACGATCCGCGCGTTCCGGCAAGCGAGTCCGAGCAGATCGCCAACGCAGTTTCGCAAAATGGAACGCCCGTGTGGTTCCTGATGGCCAACGACGAAGGCCACGGCTACGCCAAGAAAAAGAACAACGACTTCCTCTCCGAAGCCGCCGCGATGTTCGTTAAGACATACCTGCTGAATTAAAAATAAAAATCAGTGAAAGCGGTTGGCGTCGTAATTGAAATCAACGAGGCTGTCGCGATAATTAATTGTGATATCCAGTATCCAGAGCATCCCGAATCCCGACGATCCGGAAATTTCAGTCCGCTCGAGATTGCTGAGCGGAGTCATCGTTTGACCGCGGTGATGCAGAGATGCCAGCCGAAATGATGTTCTAGCCAGCGAAATAGCGGCCGCGGCATGATGCGGAAGTACCATTCCTTTACGTATTCGTATTTTTTGTAATCGGAGACTCGGTAGGGGAAGATGTGCTCGACTGAGATTTCTTCCACTCGCAGGCCGTGATCTTCGAGCAGTCGGCGCGCTTCCGCGCGCGTGTAGACGTAGGTGACGGGGCAGCCGGTTTGCGCTTCTGAATGCTGCGCGACTAATTCATTCAATCGCCAGAATTGGCCCTTTCCGTAGGTGAGCAAAATCCAAAATACTTTCCAGCTGCGGCGATTGTAGACCATGATTTTCACGGTCGCGCCCGGCGCCAGATAATTTCGGATTTGCTCAAGAACGAGCTCGGGATGTGGCGTGTGGTGAATGACGCCGAAAGAGTAGATCAGGTCGTACGGCTCGACGGGCACGATCGCGGAAAGATTTTCGGCGCTGCCTTGATAAAACTGGATGCGATCCTGTAAGCCGAAGACGCCGGCCCGCTGGCGCGCGATTTCGAGAGAGCGATCCGAGAGATCCACTGCTGTGACGCGGGCGCCGTGGCGGGCGAAATTAATGGTGTCCGTGCCGATTCCGCAGCCGATTTCGAGTACCCGTTTGCCTTGCCAGCGTTCGAATTGCGCGAAATTTGGAATGTGCGGTTCGACGAAATACTTGCGCGCTTCCACTTCGTCGAAATATTGCCGCGAACCGACGGGGCACGAGGAATGCCGGATGTTGCAGGGGCGCTCGTTCCAATAATCCTGTACTTGCTCGATTTTTACGGCTTCAAAACTCATATCAAATGCTACGAGGCTTTTTCTTTGGCGTAGGCTAAGTATTCTTCGTAGGGGCCTTTGAAGTCTTCGATGTGGGCGTCTTTGAAGTGCCAGATGCGGGTGGCTACCTCTTCGATCACGTCCTGGTCGTGGGTTACGAGCAGGACTGTGCCTTCGTATTTTTGTAGGGCGATATTGAGCGCGTTGATGGATTCGAGGTCGAGGTGGTTGGTCGGCTCGTCCAGGACCAGGACATTGGGCTTCAACAGCATTAGGCGGCAGAAGATGAGGCGAGCGGATTCGCCGCCGGAAAGCGCGCGGGTGGGCTTCAACGCGTCATCGCCGCTGAAGAGCATTTGGCCCATCAGGCCGCGGAGCTTTTCCTGTGTGGCGGCGGGATCGAATTCGTGCAGCCACTCGATGGCGGTGACGCCCTTGCGAATGGTTTCGGAATGATCCTGCGCGAAGTAGCCGACGGAGACGTTGTGCCCCCACAGGACCGTGCCGGAATCAATCGGGAATTGCGTTTCGGATTGATCGATGTGGCCCGGGGCGTTGCGGATCAGAGATTTCAGCAGAGTGGTTTTGCCCGAGCCGTTGCGGCCGGTGAGCGCGATCTTTTCACCGCGCGAGACGCTGGCCGAGAAACGGTGGATCACTTTCACGCCGTCGTATGACTTGACGACGCTCTTGACCTCGAGCGGATGGCGGCCGGAGGCCTGGTCCATCTGAAAGCGAATGTACGGGCGGGCGATATTGGATCTGGCAAGCTCTGCAGTTTGGAGGCGCTCGACTTCTTTTTTGCGCGACGTGGCCTGCGCGGAACGCGTGCCGGCCGAGAAGCGCGCGATGAACTCATTCAGTTGCGCAATTTTCTTTTCGCGCTGGGCATTCTCGGATTCAATGCGCGAGCGAATGGAAGTTTTCGCGACAACCATGTCGTCGTAGCCGCCGTTGTACATGATCACCGTTTGGTAGTCTATGTCGGCGGTGTGTGTGCAGACGCTATTGACGAAGTGGCGGTCGTGCGAAATGACGATGGGCACGCCTTCGTAATCGCAGAGATATTCCTGCAGCCAGTGGACGGAATCGAGATCCAAGTGGTTGGTCGGCTCGTCGAGGAGCAGAGCGGGCGGATTGCCGAAGAGAGCTTGCGCGAGGAGCACGCGAACTTTTATGCCTCCCTGCAAGTCGCCCATGCGGCGTTCGTGGAGTGAGTCGTCCACGTCCAGCCCGTCGAGCAGGATGCCGGCATCGGCTTCGGCAGTGTAGCCGTCCTCGTCGCTGACGATGGCCTCGAGTTCGGCAAGGCGCATGCCATCGTGGTCAGTCAACTTGTCGTGCGGTTTTGCGTAGAGGACTTCGCGCTCTTGCAGAGCTTTCCACAGCGCGGAGTTGCCCATGATGACGGTGTCAATCACGCGAAACTTGTCGAAGGCAAACTGGTCCTGGTGGAGTACGCCGAGCTTCTTCGGACGGGAGATCGAACCTTGTGAGGGCTCGAGTTCGCCGGTCAAAATCTTCATCAGAGTGGATTTGCCGGCGCCGTTTGGACCGGTGATGGCGTAGCGGTGGCCATCGAAGAAGGTGCTGGTGACGTCTTCGAACAGAATTCTAGCGCCGAAGCGCATGGAGATATTGTTTAGGGTGATCAAGCACTTTAATTGTAGCGCATGAGTTGCAATCGCGCGAATCGAAGCGCTGGGCGGGGTTCCCGAAGGCGGGGGCCTCCGGGCTCTGAACATAAATCAAGCGAGCTCAGGCTGATTCAGCTTTTTTTGCCGAGCAATTGGGAAACTAGGCCTGGCGATTTCTGGCCTTTTTGCGCGGCCTCGATTGCGGCGAGGCGCTCGCGAGCCTTGGGATGAGCGGGATTGACTTCGAGAAGCTTGGAATAGATCGCGTGTGTGAGATCTGGAAGTTCCATTTTCTCGCACAGTTCGGCGAACTGAAGGTAGACCGGCTCCCGCCAGGGATCGAGTTCGATGGCCTTTCGGAAGTGCCCAATGGCCTCTTTGCGGTATTGGGGTAAGGTGCCGAGGCTGCGAGCCAGCATCGCCCGGTATACAGCGTTTTCTGGCGACGATTCAACGCATTTGCGCAACCAAACAATCGAACCCACGAAGTTTTTCGCCCGCAAGCATTCATTGGCGCGCTTAAACCATTCTTCGACGGATTCGGCGGTACGCGCCTTTCCTCGATGCATGGTAAAAGCGCCGGAGGCGGCCAGGCGTTTGTCGTACGCCGCCCGTTTGTCCGCGTCCGCGAGCGTCTTGTAGGCTTCGGTGATGACGGCCATCAGCTCTTTGAGCGAGGCAATCAAATCGCGCTTACCCATATGATTGTCGGGATGATATCTGCGGGCCAGGGAGTGATAGCTCTTTTTGACCTGAGTAACTGGCGTGTCAGATGTGACTCCGAGAAGCTGGTAGTAGGTACTCTTGCCGGTCAATTCGATCAGGCGCCGAAGTTCCTCTTCGAATTGAATCTGAGCCGCTTCCTCGCGCCGGTACCAAATGGCAAGCTGCGAATTTGCCGGGCGCGAGCGTGCCGTCCGGGCCACGGCGACAGTTTTTTGAGTATCCTCTTCCTGCGCTAAAAACTTGGTCAGCTTCGCCCGGTCCTGCGGTTTCATCTCGACAAACTGAATGCCCATGCCCTTCCCTAACGATAAGTTTCGGACGATCGCGCGCGCGCGAATTTGTCCCGTTGGCAACTCAAGAACGATCTCGATCGGAGAACCTTCGCTCGGAGGATTGGAGGCGTGGAGGAATATGCCTCCGAGCGACATCGTCCCCACGCGCGATGTGCTCGTTTGATTGACCGATTTCCAGCCGACCACCATCGCTTTCGACGCGCGAATGCGAGGGTACTTTCGGCGGTTTTTGTGTTCGTCTGCCATGTTCAGGGCGTACCGGGAGCCATATAGAAAGTCTATTCGTTGCGAGCCCGGCGCGGATATTTTCGGCGAAAATTCGCGTCAATGAGTAACGTAAGAAACGCAGCCGCTCCTTTGGCTGGAACCACCCTCGAGGCGCCGAAGTTCACATGCTTTTTGCCGGCTAATTCCTTACGCCGGGCTGCTGTAGAATACGCGTCTTGAGTGCTCGAGCTGAATTCGACCGTCTGCGCGTGGTGCTGGTGAATGCGCGCAATCCTCTCAATATTGGGGCGGCGGCGCGTGTGATGAGCAATTTTGGCTTCATGCACCTGCGCGTGGTGAATCCTTACAAGGTGGCATTTCGGGAGGCGCGGTCGGCGGTGGGCGCGTCGGAGCTGCTGGCGAGCGCGGAGGAGTTCGATAGCGTCGGTGAGGCTGTGGCGGACTGCACGCTGGTGATTGGGACCACGGCTGCGGGGCGGCGGCAACTGCAGCATCCGGTACGAGGGTTGGAGGAGGGCGCGCGGATGATTCGCAGGCGCCTCGGGGCGAGCCGTGTGGCGCTGCTTTTTGGCTCGGAGAGAATCGGGCTCAGGAATGACGATATGAGCCATTGCCATTGGTTGATGCGGATTCCGACGCGGGAAGAACACGGATCGGTGAATTTGGGGCAGGCGGTGGCGATTTGCCTCTACGACATTGCGCGGGGGCTGGGTGTGGGCCCGGCGTTGGCTCGAGAGAAAGAGGGGGCGGCTACCGGGGTGGAGTTCGCGCGTATTGACGAGGTGATGCTGGAGGTGTTGCGGCTAAGTGGGTTTGTTAAGCCGAGAGCGTCGGTGCTGGCGGAGGAGAAGCTGCGGAGGTTGATTCGGCGGCTGAAGTTGTCTACGAAGGATGCGGAAGTTTGGTTGGGGATGATGAGGCATATTTTGTGGAAGTTGCAGGCGGGGAATTCGGCGGAATGACGGAGTTCTTCTGGCGAACCTCCGGTTTTGCACACCCGACCGCTTAAAACGGCCATCCCAGAATTGCAGGGCGTGAATTCGAAGCGTCGGTAGATTGCCCTTTGTGGTGCGGCGGTGACCAGCCAAAGACCATGGGCAGGATGCCCGCGCCACGATGGATATACGTTCCTCCAGCGCGGAAATATTTTTGCGGAGGCGCATATTTTTCTTGCGCTCGGAGTCAATGCTTGTATTCTGCGTTAGCGAACTTGCTCCGTGTAACCGGCCCAAGGGAGAGCGAGGATCGCCGGCGGAGGAAATCGAAATAAATTGAACGCCATCTCCCTGGACGCGCGGCTCGGTTCTCGGGCCGTATCCAATCCCAGAAAAAGATCCGCGAAATTGACGCTGTGGCCGCTGGTAGCCGCGACGTTCTTCATGGTGTCGGGCGGCACTTACGGCACCGAAGATATCGTGCACGGCGCGGGCTACGGCCGGGGAATCTTGATCCTGTTGCTGACGCCGCTGCTCTGGAGCTTGCCGACGGCTTACATGATCGGCGAACTTTCGAGCTCGATTCCGGCGGAGGGCGGCTACTACGCGTGGGTGAGGCGAGGGCTGGGGAATTTCTGGGGATTTCAGGAAGCGTGGCTTTCGCTTGTGGCGAGCATTTTTGATATGGCGATTTACCCGACGCTGTTCGTCGCGTATCTGACGCGGATGATTCCGTGGTTTAACGTGGGGCATCGCGGGCTGTACGTTGGGATGGCCATCGTCACCGTTTGCGCGCTGATGAACATCGCGGGGATCCGCGTGGTGGCGATTTCGTCGCTGTGGCTATTCTTTCTTCTCTCCGCGCCGTTTGCGCTGATCGTGCTGCTTGCGCCATTTAAGATTGGCGCGCTGGGCGGCACCGCCACCGTTCCTTCCGGAAGCACCGTGGATTTCATGGGCGGGATTTTGATTGCGATGTGGAATTACATGGGCTGGGACAATGCTTCGACGATCGCCGCGGAGGTCGAGCGGCCGCAAAAAACTTATCCCCGCGCGATGATTTTGGCAGTCGTGGTCGTGTCGCTTACTTATATCGTTCCGGTGGCGGCGATGTGGATCACCGGCGCGCCGGCGGCTTCTTGGGAGACGGGTTCGTGGGCGGATTTGGCGGGGCTTGTGGGCGGGCAGGGATTGCGCGTGGCGCTCGTGCTCGGCGGTATGATGAGCGCGTTTGGAATGTTTAATGCGCTGGTGATGAGTTATTCGCGGTTGCCGCTGGCGATGGCGCAGGATGGAATGCTACCGCAGATTTTCGCGCAGAAGACGGCGAAATCGCATTCACCTTGGGTGTCGATTGTTGCGCTGGCGATTGGCTGGGGGATGTGCCTCGGACTGAACTTCGAGCACCTGGTCACGCTCGATATTTTGCTTTATGGCAGCAGCTTGATGCTGGAGTTCATCGCACTTGTTGCGCTACGAGTGAAGGAGCCGACGCTGCGCCGGCCGTTCCGCGTGCCGGGCGGAATGCTGGGGGCCGTCATGCTTGGCGTTTGCCCGCTGCTGCTGCTCGGATTTTCCGTGGTGCGTAGCGAAAATGAAACCGTTCTCGGCATGAGTAGCCTCGCGTTCGGCATTCTGCTAATCGCCGGTGGCTTCGTTGCTTACGGGATCAAGACGCTTTTCCAGACGCCGGATTCGCTCTCCGTTGTTGCGCAAAAACCACCCGACGCAGCATAGTTATTCGTCCCACGTTAGCTCGTAGCTGTCGTCCTGCCGGCCAACCGCAAAAAATGGCTACCTGGCAGTTCGTAGCGCCGGCATCTTGCCGACGACTTTCCGTGCGGCGGAGTGGCAAAAAACCGCCGGCAAGATGCCGGCGCTACGATTGACCGATTGCCGTGCGTAAGATGCGCCGTCCGGGTCGATGCGGAACGAGAAAACCGAGGAAGACGCAGGGCCCTCCGGGACAATTGATTTATTGCGGCGCTCCTTCGCTTTTCAATCGCTGGCTGGCGTGGCATTCTTGGCGCGCTGATGGCCAGCTACGATTACATTATTGTAGGCGCGGGTTCCGCGGGATGCGTGCTTGCGGGCCGGCTCTCCGAAAATCGCGAAACGAGCGTGCTTCTGCTCGAAGCGGGCGGGCCCGATTCGCACCGCGAGATTCGCATTCCCGCCGCATTTTCGAAGCTCTTCAAATCGAAAGCCGATTGGAATTACACAACCGAGGCGCAAGCGAATCTTCACGGCCGGCAGCTTTATTGGCCGCGCGGAAAGGTGATCGGCGGGTCGAGTTCGATCAACGCGATGATTTACATTCGCGGAAATCGGCGCGATTACGATGATTGGGAGCAACTCGGCAATCCGGGCTGGGGCTACCGCGACGTCCTTCCCTATTTCAAGAAAGCTGAAGATCAGCAGCACGGCGCCTCGGAATTTCACGGCGTGGGCGGGCCGTTGCGCGTCGAGGATTTGCGAACGGTCAATCCCCTTTCGCACGCATTCGTTGACGCGGCGGGCGAAGTTGGGATTTCCGAGAACGACGATTTCAACGGCCGCGAGCAGGAAGGCGCCGGGCGCTATCAGGTCACGCAGAAGCGCGGCCGCCGCTGGAGCGCCGCCGATGCTTATCTGCGCCCTGCGCGAGCACGGCCGAATCTTACGGTGCTGACTCACGCGCATGTGACGCAGATTTTGCTGGCGGAGAATCGCGCCACCGGCGTGGAATACGTTCGCGATGGGCGCGAGCACTCGGTTCACGCCGGGCGCGAGGTAATTTTGTGCGGCGGCGCGATCAATTCGCCGCAATTGCTGCTTCTCTCGGGCATTGGCCCGGCGCGGGAACTTGAGGAACTGGGCCTTAAAGTTGCACTCGATCTTCCGGGCGTCGGAGCGAATTTGCAGGACCACATGTTTCTTCCCGTGGCGTACAAATGCAAGCGGCCGATTACGCTCGCGAAGGCGGAGACGCTTCTGAGCTTTCTTCACTACGTGATTTTTCGCCGCGGGATGTTGACGTCGTGCATTGCCGAGGCCGGGGCTTTCCTGCGGACGCGTCCTGACGCCGACCGGCCGAATCTGCAATATCACTTTGGGCCGGCTTATTATCTCAACCATGGATTCGATCGTCCGCAGGGGCACGGCTTTTCGATTGGCCCGACGCTCATTCGCGCCGAGAACCGCGGGCGCGTCCGGTTGCGAACGACGTTTCCGATGGACCCGCCGATCATCGAGCCGAACTACCTTTCGCACGATTCCGACGTGGAGACGTTTGTGGCGGGCATCGAGCTTGCGCGGCGAATCGCGGGGGCGCGGGCGTTTCGTGAATATTGCGGCGATGAATATTTGCCGGGAAGGGACGTGAAATCGCGCGGCGAAATTGCCGGCTACGTTCGCGATGCTGCCGAAACGACGTACCATCCCGCGGGATCATGCAAGATGGGCGTCGACGCTATGGCCGTGGTGGATTCGCATTTGCGCGTGCGCGGCGCGGAGAATCTGCGCGTGGTGGACGCGTCGGCGATGCCGGTGGTGACGAGCGGCAATACGAATGCGCCGGTGATGATGATCGCGGAGAAGGCCGCCGACATGATTCGCGGCGGCGATTGACTGGGCCAGTTGATTGAGCCACGATGCACGATGATTGATCCGATTGATTGAACAGGGGCCCGAAGGCGATGTAGGATATATGCATGTTCGCGCCCGTCGAAAACGCCGAATATTCCTGGAGTCCGCTGAAGGTTGTAGCCGCGTTCATACTGGCCGGGGCCACGGGCGCATTGTTTTTTACTCCATACCACAAAACAGCGGACTTGCTGCTGATCCTCTCGATGTCGCTGCTAATCGTGGACATTTACCGCAAGCGCCCGCAAGCTCGCTCCACTCGATGAATTTTTATTGAACGTAAGGCGCGTTGCGGAAACGTATGCGCGTTCCGGCCGCGAAATTTTGCTATTCTTTCGTGTCGTGGGCCTCAATTTCCGGCACAACCTTGCGATCGTTTCGCGCCTCGCGTGTTTTTTTCTCGCCGGGTGCCTGCTCTTTGCCGGACTCGCACGGCCTCAAGCGCCCCCGCAACAGCAACAGATTCCAACGCCTCCGCCTGCAAGCAATCCGCCGCAGGCTGCGCAGACTCCGCCCGTTACCCAAGCTCCGCCGGCTACCCAAATTCCACCGGCTGCGCAAATTTCTCCGGCGCATCCGACGTTCACGGTGGTGCTCGATCCCGGCCACGGCGGCACGGACGATGGCGCACGTGGCTCGACCGGCGCCGTTGAAAAAGATTTGACGCTCGCTCTCGCGCGGGCCACGCGGACTCAACTTCAGCAGCAAGGCCTACGCGTGATAATGACGCGCGACACCGATGTAAATCCATCTTTCGATGACCGGGCGGCCGTGGCCAACGCTCCGCGACTGGCGATCCTGATCAGTTTTCACGTTTCATCTACCGGACAGGTGGGCACGGCACGCGCGTATTCGTACCTTTTCTCGACGAATGTTTCTCCGGACGACACGCCTACTCTCGAACCTACCGCGCAGCCTTCCAAGAAGCTGGTTTCCCGCCTGATTCCATGGGAAACGGCGCAGCAGGCGTACGGGGACACCAGCCATCGCCTCGCCGAATTTATTCAGACGGAACTCGTGCAGAAATTTCCCGGCTCGCCTGCGTCGTCCACGGCTTTTCCGATCCGCGACTTGCGCTCCGTCGCGGCGCCGGCGGCGGCGGTCGAGCTTTCGAGCGTCAGTGTGAAAGATGCGCATGCGCTTGATCCGATGATCGTGTCGCTTGCGGAAAGCGTGGCGCGGGCGGTTACGGAGTTCCGTCCGAGTTACGACACAGGCACCCGATAATGTCGCGCAATCTGAAAATCACGATCGCGATCCTTACTGCCGCCGTTATTGGCGGGCTGCTGAGCCTGCACGGCCTGCAAAATCGCGTGAATCGGCTCGCCAAGGATCAGACGAGCGAGGTGCAGGCGCGCCGTGAAGTGGTAGCGCCGCCCATCACCTCGCCCTCGGACGTCGCCGCAAGAGCGCTCATCTACTGGGCTTCAACTTCATCGCCCGACTTGCTCGCGCCCACGCCGATTGATTTGCAGCTCGCATCGGATCCGACCGTGCGAAGCAAGCAGGTGCTACAAGCGCTCATCGCCAACGCGCCGGCACCCGCGCACCAAACGCTGCCCGCCGATGCGAACCTTCTCGCCTTTTACGTACTGCCGGACGGCACGGCGATCGCGGATTTTTCGGATGAGCTGAGTTCGGAAACGCCGTCGGGAATTTTAAGCGAATCGCTGGCCGTCAATTCCATCGCGCTAACGCTCGAGGCCAATGTGCCGTCGCTACGACGCCTCAAGATTCTGATTCATGGACAAGAGGCAGAGACACTTGCAGGCCACGTGGACTTGACCGGCTATTTCGATCTTCACTCCGTAGCTCCCGCCGCACCCGCTGCGCAACCTGCCGCCCCGACGCCCGCCGCAGATGCGCCGACCAAAAAGCCGTAAAGGCCATCGTGGCACGGGCATCCTGCCCGCGGCTTTCTGCGCGGCGGCGATGAGCGAAGATCGCGGGCAGGATGCCCACGCCACGAATAAAAGGGTTCGGAATCGTTCAATCGCTAACCCACCGCGATTCGAAATTTCTTCGCGGCGGCAATGGTCCACGCGACGAAAACCACTAGGACAACGAGCTGCGTGATCTTGAATGGCGGTTCGGACTGCGTCGGAGCCAGAGCGTGCAGTGCCGGCACCTTCATGAAAAGCTGCGCAACCAAGACGAATACGTTCAGATAGAGAGAAACCATCGCGGTGATCGCGTAAGTCCTGCGCCAACTGCCGGCAAGATGACGGCCGTAGCGCGCAAATATCGCAATAGCCAGAGCAACCATCGAGATAGCGCCAACGCCGTAGGACGGCAGAAAGCCGTGAAAAGGAAACATAAATCCAGTCACGCTCGTCAGCACGGTGCTTACCAAAAAGAGCGCCGTCCAGGCGTCGAGGCGTTTCGCGGCCAGCAGACCAAACGCAACGACAAGCCCCGAGCCAATTCCGATCAAGCTTATAACCACGTGTACTTGAGTGAACGTCGACATTCCCGAAAACATGGTGGCCTCTTTTCTCCGCCCAAAACTTCTGGGATTCATGTTGCCGCATTCCGGGTTAGTGCGGGATTTTATGCGACTGCGCCGGCGCAATCGAGACGCGAACCGCTCGTTAATGCGCCGTCGCGGCGTGTACTTCGGCGATATAGCCGCCCGGAAATTCCAAGATCGCGCTCGTGCGGTCCGTCATCTTGTAAGGCGCCGACAAGATTTTCACACCGGCTGCTTTGGCTTTTTCGAGCGTCGCGCCGAGGTCGTGAACTTCGTAACCGGTCAATTCGTGGCCGAAAGGATACGGCAAGTGCCCGTCAGTTACCAGCACCCGCATGTTGCCGAAAGCTGAAGATATGCGAATACGGCGGTACGTTTCTCCCGGCCGTCCGATTTCACCCGCGTCGGCGGCCTTATCATCCGAGAGCAATTTGCCGCGCGAGAACCTAAGGAAGCCATTCACGAATTCGTCGGCGCGATAGCGCGAAACATATACTCGGTTATCTGGAATCGTTTCGAGAGGCGGAAATTTCGGTGGAGTGAAGTGCCAATAGAGTTGCATCTTCACGCCGCCGGGCCACTGGATGACCGCGTCGATTCCGATGGGATCCCTAAACGGTTCGACGACGACTTCCGCTCCAGCCAGACGTGCGGCCTTGATCGCCCGGTCCATATCTGTCACCAGGTATCCAGTACGCTCCTGCCCGAATGGAAACGGGATTGGCGTTTCGAACGCGAAGATGGAGAGCACGCCGGCCGGAGTCGATAGAGGCTGCAACTCAGTGCTGCTCGGGACCGGAAGGGGATTTAGCACCGACCGCTTGGACGGCTCGCCCCCGAACGTTGCCGTAAAGCTGGTGACGAACGCGTCCAAGTCGGCGGGCGCAACGTAAACATGCGTCGAATCGTATTGCGCGCCGACGGCAACGCCGCCGTCTGGCGCGGACGCGGTCTGCGCTCTGCACGCAGAGGCTGCGACGGAAAGCAGCCAGTTGGTCGCGAGGAAAATTGCACAGCAGAAGCGGATGGCATCAATTTTCTTTTGGAAATGCATATTGCTACGCCACCTTTCGATGGTTCAGTGCGCAGGTCTTGATTAACGGAGGTCTGGCAAGTGCGCCTTGAGCCGAACGAAGACGAATTACAGTTTAATCTGACTCTTGTTCACTTTTATGAATGCGAAAAGTTGGCCGCCAATGTCCTCGCCTGCCTCGTGATACGCCTCATCACATTGACCGAGAATGTCGTCGCGTCTATCGCTTTGCGAAATCATTGCCGTGTTAATCGACGCGGAATCGAGGGCCGGCAAATTGAGCGCGTGGATGGCCTCCTTGCTTATCTCGGCCGTCTTCGGGCAATTAATACGCACGAGTGACTCGACAATAGTTGGAGCGAATTCATGTGCGTTCTCAAAGTACTGAGAATAGCCGCCGTTATTGACTTCACGCTCGAGCGCCTCAATGGCAAGAACGGTTCGCTCCTCAGCCGTTAGACTCTTATTTCCGTGGCGAGCGGCCTTTTGTCCGATTCCCTTCTCGATTGCAGCCACTAAAGAATCAGTTCGATACTTCCCTTCCAGCGAGAGCAGCTGATCGGTTGTCTGTCCTGAATATGCGTCGAACCATTTGAGGTCGGTCATTTGAGCCCCTCGGAGAGCCGCTCACGGAAAATTAGCAGAACTTCTGATCGCGATTGCTATTTGACATCTGGCGATTAACTGTTAGCCGGCGCGCTAGAGCGCTCGCCGATATTTCGATTTGCAAACAGCTGATTGACCCTGGGCTGGATAATCCAAATGCCAACTGGAAAAAAACACAAGAGAAAACACTCTCCCGCATAATCAGAAAATGAAACGGCTTCCTTCGCCTCTGCCATCACCAAACTCTTCGAAACGAAATATATGGTGTAGACCGCGAAGAACATCGCAATGAGGTGGAGCAGGAGAATGAGTCCGATTATCCCCGGCGTGAAATCTGGAAACGTAGTTATGAAAAATGCGATATATAACGGCAGGTATATAAGAGCAACTTGAAACAAGCTCAGCCTCGGGCGCAATTCTGGCTTAAGAATTGAAGTGAAAAATGATCCCATGGTCCAGAACCAGAAGTATAGGCCCAATGACGATAATCCTATCAGCAGTCCAAACGCGAGGCTTTCCTTGGCAATAATTGACCCTGGGCGCGACGGAAATGGCATGGGAAAAATGCCAATTATGTTCCCGGCAAGATACACGCCGATGACGGGAATGAAAATCTGCCAGTGTTTGCCTTGAAGAAAGAAGCGGGAGATTGCGTTCAAATCGTCGGCTCCCGAACAAATTTGCCAGTTTCACGAATGTCGGCATTTATATCACGGTTGTCTGGCTGTGGTGAACGGAGGACTGTGCGGGAGCCGAATTCGGGTGTCGGTTGACACGCTTGCGCGCGCCCGGCAAACTGGCTGCGCTGAAACCATCGGCATCGGTTTCCTCAAGCGGAGAGATCAAATTGCGAACCGAAGAGCGCGCGCCTGAAGATTTGCGGCCCATTAAGATTACGCCGGATTTTATTCCGACGGCGGAGGGCAGTGTCCTGATCGAAGCGGGACAAACGCGCGTGATCGCCACGGCGACGATCGAAGACGGCGTGCCATCGTTTCTGAAAGGTTCGGGCAAGGGCTGGGTGACGAGCGAATACGGGATGCTGCCGCGCGCAACCGACCGGCGCACGCCGCGGGAATCGAGCCGTGGCAAACAATCCGGCCGCACGCAGGAAATTCAGCGGCTGATCGGGCGTTCGCTGCGCGCTGTGACGGATTTGCGTGGACTCGGCGAGCGAACGGTGTGGATTGATTGCGATGTGATTCAGGCCGATGGCGGCACGCGGACAGCTTCGATTACTGGCGCGTTCGTGGCACTCGCGCTTTCGCTTGAGCGGCTTGTCGCGTCGGGAATTCTTCGCAATGTGCCGCTCAAAGATTCCGTTGCAGCGATCAGCGTTGGCATCGTGAACGATGAGCTGTTGCTCGATCTCAACTACGAAGAAGATTCGCAGGCGCAGGTGGATATGAATGTGGTGATGACGGGCGGCGGCAAGTTCGTCGAGGTGCAAGCGACCGCCGAGGGCAGGCCCTATACTGCCCGCGAGCTGGAACAGATGCTCGAAATCGCGGCGGCCGGAATCGAGCGGCTCAAACAACTGCAGATTGAACTGCTGCACATGAAATTCGGCGGGCAAAATCGTTAAGCTTCAGGCAGCTACCTCGAATGCGGGTAAATTGCGGGAATATCGCGTTCTTGCCGGGGCGAATCCAATCGAAATCGAACCGCTGCCTCGCTTCGCGGAGCTCGCTGCGTTTGCTGAATCCGCGCCCACATTTGCCGAAAATTCCGCCGGTAAAGCGATTCATTATTCGCAATTCACGGATGAGCTTCTGATCGCCGATGATTCCGGGCTTGTGGTTCGATCGCTCGGAGGCGCGCCGGGAGTTCACTCCGCGCGGTATGCGGGCCCGAATGCATCCGATGCGGATCGCGTGCAAAAACTGCTTGAAGCAATGCGCGGAAAGAGCGCCGACGAACGGCGCGCGCGATTCGTTTGCGTGCTGACGCTCGCGCAGCAAGGCCGTGCGCTTGCGGTTTTTTCCGATTCCGTCGAAGGCGTGATCGCCGCGGAGCCGCGCGGCAGCGGCGGATTCGGCTACGATCCCGTTTTCTATTTTCCGAAGCTCGGCCGCACTTATGCGGAAATTACCCGCGAAGAAAAAAACGAGTACAGCCATCGCGGGCGCGCTTTTCGCAAGTTATTGCAATTACTGGCCTCTTCCGGCTCCCGCGATTTCATATAAAAGCCATGGGTTTTCCACAGCTCGCGGTTGAAACGTTTTCGCTTGCTCTGAATCAAATCAAAGGTGTCTAATGAACGCGCTTCTACTCTCCCGAGGTAACTCGTGACCGCGCCTGCTCTTCAGCCGGATTATTTACATTCGCTGCAACAACGGATTTCCGAGGCGCGCCGGCGCTCGGACGCGATTTTCGACATGCTGGCTCCCGACGCGCTCTACGATCGCCCGGTCGCGGAACGCCACCGCCTGATTTTTTATCTCGGGCATCTTGAAGCTTTCGATTGGAATTTGCTCGGGCGCGGCGCGTTCGATCTCGAACCGGAAAATGCCGGGTTCGATAAATTGTTTGCATTCGGCATCGATCCGACGAACGGCAATCTTCCGAACGACGTGCCGAGCGATTGGCCGTCGGAGCAAGAAGTGCGTGTGTACAACGCTCGCACGCGCGAACGAATTGACGAAGGCATCGCGCGAGGATTTTCGAGCGGCTCGATGAAACCGGATGTCGCCGATGGCACGCGGCTCAACGTAGCGATCGAGCATCGCCTCATGCATGCTGAAACACTCGCGTATCTTTTGCACCAGCTTCCATTCGAAAAGAAAAAGAGGAATGGCGCCGCCCAGGCCATCACAGACGGGCTCGTGACACGCCGCATGGCGAGTATTCCGGCGGGTGTTGCGACACTTGGCCAGCCGCGCAACGGTTGTCGTCCTTCAACCGGTGGCCACGCTGTGCCCCGCGACGATTTCGGATGGGACAACGAATTCGAGACGCTCGCGGCCGATGTTCCCGCCTTTTCGATCGAAGCCTATCCTGTGACGAACGGCCAGTTCCTCGAATTTCTGAAAGCCGGCGGCTACGACGAGCCGAATCTTTGGCGCGCCGAAGATTGGGAATGGAAATCCGCGGCCGGAATCACGCATCCCTTTTTCTGGATTCCGCGCGGCGATGCATGGATGTTCCGCGGCATGTTCGAAGAGATTCCGCTTCCCCTCACGTGGCCCGTCTACGTGAGCCACGCCGAAGCCGCCGCGTACGCGCGCTGGGCCGGCAAGGCGCTTCCGACGGAAACACAATGGCATCGCGCCGCGTATGGCACGCCGAATGGCGCGGAGCGCCTGTATCCGTGGGGCGGCGAATCGCCGAACGCCTGTCGCGGTAATTTTGACTTTGCGTCGTGGGAGCCCACGCCGGTCGCGTCGCATCCGCTTGGCGCGAGTGCGTTCGGCGTCTTCGATCTTCTTGGCAATGGATGGGAATGGACATCCACGCCATTTGCGCCGCTGCCGGGATTTGAACCATTCCCGTTTTACCCGGGCTATTCGGCCAACTTTTTCGACGGCAAGCATTTCGTGATGAAGGGCGGCTCGCAGCGGACGGCAGCGAGCATGCTGCGCCGCAGTTTTCGCAATTGGTTTCAGCCCCACTATCCATACGTGTACGCAAAGTTTCGTTGTGTGGAGATCTAACATGGCTACGGCCCGACCCAGATTGATCGAACGCGTGACAGAACCTTCCCTGATGGACTTCGCGGCGGAGGTGCGCGCTGGGCTATCGAAACCCGCGCAGAAGGAACTACCGTCACAATATCTCTACGACGAAGTTGGCTCGGCGCTTTTTGAGGCGATCTGTCTTTTGCCGGAGTACGGACTGAGCCGGGCGGGAGCGCGTCTCCTGCGGGAACATTCCGCCGAAATCATTGACCGCCTTCCGCTGCCCGTGATCGTCGCAGAACTTGGCAGCGGCAGCGGATCGAAAACACGTTCGATTCTCGAAGCGCTCGCTACGCGCCAACCCGTGCGCTATTTCCCGATCGACATTTCGCGCATGGCGCTTTCACGATGCTGGCAGGAGCTTGGGCATATCGATTCCGTGAGCATGGTGGGATTCGAGCGCGCCTACCTGGATGGATTGCTGGAGGTCGCGGCGCGGCGCGAATCGGGCGAACGGCTTCTTGTGCTTTTTCTTGGGAGCACGATCGGTAATTTCGATCGCCCGGCGGGCGAGGACTTCTTGCGCGCGGTCCGGCGCGTTCTACTGCCCGGCGACGCCCTACTTCTCGCCACCGATCTCGAAAAGCCGGTGCCTCAGCTCGTGGAGGCGTATGACGACAGCGCCGGCGTCACCGCAGCGTTCAATTTGAATATGCTCGCGCACATCAATCAAGCGCTTGGCGGTGACTTCAATCTGAGGAGCTTCGAGCACAGCGTGCGGTGGAATGGCTCGGAGCGCCGAATCGAAATGCATTTGCGTTCAACTGAGGATCAGACGGTGAAGTTGGCGCGAGCGGGATTCTCATGCCGCTTGCGCGCCGGTGAAACGATTTGGACGGAAAGCAGCCATAAATATAATTGCGCGGAAGTTGTCGCGATGGGCGAGCGCGCCGGGTACCGCTGCGACGCGCAGTGGGTTGATGCCGAATGGCCGTTCGCGCAAAGCCTTTTCATCGCGATCTGACGGAGAAATCAAGATGCCGGCCTAGAGGCCGCCCGGTACAAGTGCGCGAATCAGCTGCTGCAATTGTAGCGGCACGCTTCAGCGCGGCATCTTCCGTCTTTCATTTTCATCGATGGAGTTACATTCATGGCAAAGGCAACCTGGAAGGGCGCAGTCCTCGCTGAAAGTGATCGCTGCGTGACTGTCGAAGGCAATCTTTATTTCCCGCCAGAGTCGGTTCACTTCGATTATTTAAAGCCGAGCCAGACGCACACGATCTGCCCGTGGAAAGGAACTGCCAGCTATCACGATGTCGTTGTGAATGGCGAGCGAAATCCAGATGCAGCGTGGTATTACGCAGAACCGAAACCGGCAGCGGCGGAGATCAAGGATCGCATCGCTTTCTGGAAGGGCGTTCGCATCGAGCCGTGATTGCCTGGTCGTGCTATATTTTCAGCCCACGACCATGGCGAAAAAACCGAAGAAATCTTCGCGAGCAAAAAAATCAAAACCGGTAAAGCGGCAGGCAAAGCGCGTCGCAACGAACGCTAAACCCGCCAAGATCGCAAAGGCCGGAGGCACCGATCCGAAACGCGTCCGCGCGATTCTCGAAAAACTTGACGAAGCGTATCCCCACGCAACCTGCGCTCTCACGCACGACAATCCGTTTCAACTTCTAATCTCGACAATCCTTTCGGCCCAATGCACGGACGTGCGCGTCAATCAAGTCACGGCGACGCTCTACAAAAAGTATCCTTCACCCGAAGCATTCGCATACGCGTCGCCAAATGAGCTCGAGCAGGACATTCGTCCGACAGGATTTTTTCGCAACAAGACAAAATCCATCATCGGCGCAAGTAAGAAAATCGTCGAGGAGTTTCACGGCAAAGTACCGCAGACGATGGATGAACTTCTAACACTTCCGGGTGTGGCGCGGAAGACGGCGAACGTCGTCCTGGGCACCGCGTTCGGAATCGCTTCCGGAGTTGTAGTGGACACGCACGTCCAGCGCGTCTCGGGACGCCTCGATCTCACCAAGAACACGGATCCCAAGAAGATCGAGCAGGATCTGATGCAAATCATTCCGCGAGAAAAATGGATTCTCTTCGCGCACCAATTGATCTGGCACGGCCGCCGCGTTTGCGTGGCGCGGAAGCCGCGGTGCATCGAATGCAATCTCGAGAAGATCTGCTATTCGAAGGACAAGACAGTCTAGCGGCGCCAGCTTCTAAAGCCTGCAGAGGAATGAACTCGAGCAAATGCTGTTTCGCGCCTTATTCTTCTCCAAAGCCCGGAGGCGGGAGCCTCCGGGCTCTGAAGTTTGAGCTTTAGCCCCTGAAGATTGTCCCGCCGCCCGACCTCTGCGCGAGAGCAACCGTTCAGCGATAGAGACCGGGAAATTCCTGCTGGAGATGTTTCACCTTAGGCGCGTCAAACATCGCGATGTAGGCATTGTCCGGATTATGGGCAGCGAAGTCCTGGTGATAATCCTCGGCTCGATAAAAACCTGTCAGCGGAACAATCTGAGTCACGATCGGCCGTGAAAAAAGCTTTGCCTGATTGAGTTGGTCCACGTAAGCCTGCGCGATGCGCTGCTGATCCTGATTCCCAAAAAAGATCGCCGAGCGATACTGAGTGCCCGAGTCCGGACCTTGGCGATTTAATTCCGTCGGATCATGCGCGACCGAGAAGAACACTTTCAGCAGCGTCCCCAAAGTAATCTGCGACGGATCGTAAACAATTTCCACTGATTCCGCGTGTCCCGTCGCACCGCTGCTGACCTCTTCGTAATCCGGATTCTTCGCTGTGCCGCCGGAGTAGCCCGAAGTCGCTCGGGTCACTCCCTTTACGTGCTCGAATACGGCCTGAATTCCCCAGAAACAACCGCCTGCGATGACTATGGTTTCATGGCCTTTTTTTGCGGCTAGAGTTTCGTCCACCGCCGGATCGGGAAGCGCGACCGCGGCACTCGTCGCACTGTGGCGCAATGCGCCAAACAGAATTAGCAACACTACAAGAAAGCCCAATGCCAGCGTTACGATTCGATTCATCACTCCCTCCTTAAAAACAATTGTTATGAGAACTGCTTACTTCTTGAGCCCAACCAAAAATCCTTAGGAAGCTTTGGCGAATCTCATTGCGACGGAGTTCATGCAATAGCGCAGGCCGGTGGGGGGCGGACCATCGTCAAAGACATGCCCAAGATGCGCATCGCACAACCGGCAAGAAACCGCCGTTCGAATCGTTCCCAAACTGGTGTCCGTGATTTCCACGACGTTCTCTTTCGCAATGGGCGCCCAAAAACTCGGCCAACCTGTGCCGGATTCAAACTTGGTACTGGAGTCGAACAAAGCCGTATCGCAGCAGATACAGCGAAAGACGCCTTTTGCGTGATTGTTCGGATTTTCGTTGGTGTAGGCCCGCTCGGTACCAGCTTGGCGCGTGACTTCAAACGATGCGGGCGAGAGTTGCTTCTTCCATTTCTCTTCCGTCTTGGTAATGAGCTCAACGGAAGCCTTCGCTTTGCGCTGACCTGAATCCGAAAACTCCACAATCGTAACCATCTTCGCAGGGCTCGCGGGCACACCTTCAGCGTGTACCGGCCCACTCTTCTGAACGTACCAACACGCAAGTCCCGCGGCTGCAGTTCCAGTGCCAATCAAAAACGATCGGCGCGCAATCAGATTGGCGGCCACGGCATTTTTCTTGTTCGACGAATCCATGCGACCTCCCATCGTTCGCGTTCATCCGAACGTAAATGCGAACGCCTGCACTCCGGGATCGAGAAATTCAATCTCAAACGTCCGATCTTCCACTTTGCCCTTCTGCCGGATCAATTGGTACAGCCGGTATTCCTTTACAACGCCGACGCCCTGTTCATCGGTGTCGACGCCGTGATCTTCGCCCGGCGCGGTGCCGTCAAGCCGCACGCGGAAATGGACCGGCTTCCCATTCTTCCCCGGTCCCAAAACAAGATGCAAATCGCGCGCATGGAACCGGAAAATCACTCTGCCCGGCGCGGCATCCAGCGCCGCATGCTCCCCGCTTACATCCCAATTTCCGGTAAGGCCCCATTGATTCACCGTCAATCGCGCCGGCGCCGTATACGCTTGCGGCCCATCCTGCCTGATTTTCTGCGGCGAAGCGTAATTCTGCTGCCTGGAATAGCCGACGTAGGTCTCATGGGAAGCGGCATCTTCGAAATCCGGCGCGGCCTGAGATCCGGACGCCGTAACTTGTACCAAACCGCCGGTTTTCAAGTTCGAATTCTTCTCGCGCAATAATTGCTGGATCACTTCTTCCGATTCGTCGTACTTCCCCTCACCGAAATGGTGGTAGCGAATTTCTCCATTTGCATCAATAAAGTAGTGCGCGGGCCAGTATTCGTTGTTGAACGCTTTCCAGATTGCGTAGTTGCTGTCGATGGCCACCGGATAAGTAATCTTCAAATCCGTGAGCGCCTTCGCTACATTCGCGGGGTCTTTCTCAAACGCGAATTCCGGAGTGTGCACGCCGATCACAACCAGGCCGTCGTTCTTATATTTTTCCGACCAGGCTTCCACGTATGGCACCGACCGCAAACAATTGATGCAAGAGTACGTCCAGAAATCGATCAGAACTACTTTCCCTTTCAACTCCTCGCGCGTGAGAGGGGGAGAGTTCAGCCATTTCACGGCGCCGTTCAGACTTGGGAACGGTCCCTCGTGCCCCAATTCCACCTTCGCGGGCTGAGTTGCGCCTGTCGCACTTGCTTTTGCGTAGGCGACCGGCCGGAAACGGTCAATCAATTTTTGTTCGAAACCGGAAGTACTCGAGAGCGAAAGTCGCGTAAGAATTCCCGTATCCCAGCCGAAGGCAATCGCCACGACGCCCACCAAAACTGCGGCACCCAGTCCGCGCCGTATCCATTCTTCCGCGCCAAGCGATTTTTTCATAAATGCGAATACCTTATTGCCGGCCAAGAGCGCTACTGCGAGAGAGCTCGCGGCTCCCGCGGAAAACGCTAGAAGCAGAAACGTGGTGTGCACGCTTGGACCTTGCAGCGCTGCTCCCGTCAAAATCAAACCTAGAATCGGACCGGCACAAGGAGCCCAAAGAAGCCCCGTTGACATTCCAAGCACAAGAGAGCGTCCAATGCTGGGAGCCTCGGCGCTGTTTTGGCCCTGCACCCGTCCGCCGAGGCGAACCAATGGCCGCGTCAGATATTCGGCCAGACTTGGAAAAAGCAGAGCCAGCCCCAGCAGCCCAAAAACGACAATTGCGAGAATTCTGCCGATCTGATTTGCACGAACGACCCAGGCTCCCGAGAACGTAGCAACGCCTGCGACTGCGGCGAAGGTGGCCGCCATCCCAACGAGAAGCGGAAGGCCGCTGCGACGAAACGGCTGATCGGCACGCGAAAA
>Ga0182018_10001369_pt1 | contig 27906 bp, 34 predicted proteins | sample 812P2MmetaG_FD_120490 | JGI IMG/M metagenome (GOLD analysis project Ga0182018, IMG submission 120490) | Permafrost microbial communities from Stordalen Mire, Sweden - 812P2M metaG | ecosystem: Environmental > Terrestrial > Soil > Wetlands > Permafrost | place: Sweden: Stordalen | collected...
ATTACGGCGGGGAGCGCACGAGCGGGTTTGCTTGAATTGATGTTTCGTACCCCCGTTCTGGGCCGCCAACACCGCCTTCCAGAGTGGCTTTTGGAGCGGCGATCCCGACAAATATAACCGCCGAGCCACATAGCGCCTCATCTGCGCGGGCAAACCACTTACCAGGACTTAGGATAGTTAGAGGTCAGATAAAACATTAGCTCGCGCTTCAACTACGAACTCGCACCGAGAGCGCCGGCCGCGTGTAAGGCCGTTTTGAAGAACTGGTAATTGTTGCGCCCTTTTCTCTTGGCGCAGTACATCGCCGCGTCCGCACTCTCGACCAGCGTCTCCGAATCTTCTCCATCTTGTGGATAAATGCTTATACCGATACTGCAACGGACTTGTAGATCGTTCCCCTCAATGGAATGGGGCGATTGCAGCGAGTGAAGAATTTTTTGTGCGCTAGTGGCCGCGTCAATCGGGTGAGTGATCTCGGAGAGCAGTATCACGAACTCATCTCCACCCCGACGGCTCACCGTGTCGGAGGCGCGTACACTACTGAGCAACCTCTTTGAAATAGATTGCAGTAGCCTGTCGCCGATGGCATGTCCCAGCGAGTCGTTGATGTTTTTGAATCCATCCAAATCCACAAAGAGGACCGCGATATTCCTGTGGTAGCGCCGGGCTAACGAAATTGAGTGGGAGATGTGCTCGTTGAGCACCAAGCGATTGGGCAAATCCGTAAGAGAATCGTGCTCCGCTAAGTGCGTCATTTGGAGTGATCTGGCCCTCGCCGCGCTTACATCATGGAAAACAATCACGGCTCCGACAATCTGCCCAGTGCGGTCGTGGATGGGTGCGGCGGAATCTTCAATGGCGAATTCAAAGCCGTCGCGGCGGATGAGGATGCAATTGACGGTTAGGCCCACCGTCTTGTTCTGCTCGACGGCCATCTCCAAAGGGTCGCGAGCGGTCTTGCGTGTTGCTCCGTCGATAATTCGGAAGACTTCGGCCAGGGGTCTGCCAATAGCTTCCTGGCGTGTCCAACCGGTCATAGTCTCCGCAACGATGTTGAGATAAGTGATGTTGCCCGAAATGTTGGTCGAAAGGACAGCGTCACCAATGGAGTTTAGGGTGACTAGGGCACGCTCTTTTTCCAAGTACAGTGCGTCCTCGACGGCGTGGCGTTCTATGACATTGCGCAGGGCGCGCGGCAGGGAATAGTCGAGGTGACCAGGCAAGAGATAATCCTGCGCACCTCGCGCGACGGCTTGTTGCGCGAGAGCTTCGGGAACGCTTCCCCCCAGGATCAATATTGGAACATTGGCAGCAGCGTTGAACACCTTTTCGAAGGTCTCGATGCCCTGACTGTCAGGCAGAGCTAAATCGAGCAGGACGGCGGCAATTCCTTTCTTGCCGAGGCGTTCGAGGCCCGCAGAGAGTTCGCGAACCCAATTCACGCCAAACGAAGCGTTGCTTGGCGTGGCGAGTGCCGCACGGATTGAGTTGGCTATGGCCAACTCATTTTCAATCAGAAGTATCTCGATACGCTGAACAGGTGCGGTCATAGCACTCATCCCCCCCACACCGCTATTGAACCAGATAACGCACGAGTGCTTATGTATGATAGCGGACACAAATGAGGAACATAGGAAAGTTTAATCTTCCGTTGCGGAAGCGACGCGCGCCTTGAACCATCAAGCAGTGTGAACCCTGGTCCCGCTGAAGAAGTCGCTGGGGGCCAACTGGGTCATACCTACAGATGACTGCTCACCGCGCCTTTCGGCGTAACCCAAACCGCTTACCGTCAGTTTCGGCTCATTCGCTCCTCCTCCAGCCGAGCCTGCCTGGAAATCCTCGCTTCTTCTTTTAGCTTCTCAAAGCCCTCCGGCGTGTACTTGAAAACGCCTGGTTGCGCTTCATACAAAGAACCAGCGGCCACATGAAGTGACAGCAACTGAACTAGTTTGCGGTCCTCGGTTCTCGACATATTGATATTTGCCGGCATATTAATTTCTAGCAGATGGAGTAGATCGTCGTTGTCCAATAGGTAGTCCACGAGAGGCCTTGGGTCCCACTTTTCTTTCGGCATTTGAAATCCCTCGAACGCCAATCTCTCACATCGCTTCGCCATGCGCGCCTGCCCGCTCGGCCAGTTGGCCTCCATCAGTAAACCTTTTTCTACTGAGGCATGGTAGGACGATTCTCTGGGCAATCTGTCTTCATAAGAAAGTTTTAACGTTAAGCTATCAAGGAAAAGCGCAAATTGTCGCCACAACGCGTCGTCGACGGGTTCTGGTCTAGCTCTATGGCTGATTGAACTCGATCGGGATGACTTTCTTCCGCGTTGAGGGCGGTATCGCACAGATCTGACTTTCAGATTTTGTTGACGTCCCCTCCATCGCTCAAGGCGGGACGGAGGTTGTTGATGATCTGGTGGTTTCAGATGTTTTTTCCTGGCTCGATGCTGCAGCACAAATTTATAAAGACTAGTACTTTAATGGTACTTGACACGTTATTGAAGTCAGTCTAAATAAGATCCGCATGATTGGAATCTCTGTGCGCTGCGGTAAAGAGGCTAGCAGTGACGTAACCGGGCTAGGTCGTGCGTTCCCTTCTCGGTGGGAGTCCGTCGAAATGCGTCCCGAGCAGTACCTACCTGTTAGCCTTGCCTGCATATCGTTCGCCGCGATCCTCTTGATACGGCTCGTGGAGCCGACGCTGGTGAACACGCTGAAATAGGGACTGAGCGTCCGAATCTATGGGTGCGCCCAAAGGAAAGCTGTGATCGCGCGCGACGTTACCGCGGGAGAAATCATCTATGCGATGTTGCGCGTGCGGTTTTTCTGGCCGGTGTATGCGCTGCTTTATTTGTGCATCGGCATGCACTTGAAAATGAGATGGATCGAGTACCGAACGCGCAAGGACTTTGGAGCCGCTACCACCCACCGTCAGGGCGAGCCTCGAAGCAGTGTCTTTTCGAGACAGTCCTAGTCCATACGCTTACGTACGATCTCTTGCCTGCTTCTAGAAAGAAGGTACTATGAACCAGTCCAATACCTACTTGTGGCTTCCGGCCTACCTGGCTGCTGTCTTGGAGACAGACAACGCTCTAATGCCGACTCGGATTTATGAGGCCCTAGCCGCAATCGAGCAGAGGCTCCTGAGCTCGATTGAAGCAGGTAGTGACGAGTGCAGAGAAATCGAGAACGCACAACGAGGACTGTTGACGCTAAAGGCCGAGCGAGTCGACTACGGGCAGCGCTCCCCGGACCACCGACTGCCAGCTGACGATTTGCGGGCCGGAGACGGTGTCGTAAGTCGCCATTGGGCAGCGAATTGAGGTGTGCCATGGAGTTTCTGAAATTACTTGTTGCGGATGACCACGAGATCGTCCGAAATGGGGTCAGGTGCTTGCTGGAGGCTCAACCGGGATGGCAAGTTATGGCCGAAGCCTGCAACGGTCGGGAAGCCGTCGAGAAGGCCAAGTGGCTAAAACCCGATGTGGCTGTCCTGGACATCGGTATGCCATCGCTCAATGGATTAGAAGCTGCCAGACAAATGCTGAAGAATGATCCCCACATAAAGATTGTGATTCTCACGATGCATGACTCCGATAACTTAATACGGGAAGTGCTCAAAGTGGGTGCGCGCGGTTACGTCTCGAAGACAGATGCAATCCGGGACTTGATTACAGCGATAAACGCGGTGCGAAGCGGCGTCACGTTTTTCACCGCCAAGGTCGCTGAAATCGTGCTTGAGGGCTACTTTGACAAGAGCGGACACACCAGCAGTCGGCTTACACCTAGGCAGCGCGAGATCATTCAATTGCTCGCCGAGGGGCAGAGCAGCAAAGAAATCGCGATGGCGCTGGGGCTCAGTGTCAAAACCGCCGAGACGCATCGCGCGAACATAATGAAACGTCTGAATTGTCACTCGGCCAGTGAAATCGTGCGTTACGCTATTCGTAACAACATCATCGAGGCGTGAGCAGGAACTGGATTACACTCGCTCGATAACCTGCCAGTCATTCGAACTGTTCCCGTACCTGCTTTCGTTCTACCAGCACGTCCGGAGGGTCTCGTCTGAGACTGCTGGTCTCAACCATCGCAAATCAACGCCTCGTATCGCTTGGACGATGGGGTCGAATGATTTGGCATCTCCACTCAGCCACGGGCTTTCAAGAGCGCTGCGGCCTGTTCCGCGGGGACCGGTCGGCTGAAGTAATATCCCTGCCCCTCGTCGCACTCGTGGAGCCGCAGGAAATCCAGTTGCGCCCGGGTTTCCACTCCCTCCGCTATTACTCGCTGCTTCAAGCTCTTGCCAATAGCAATCATGGCGCTGAGAATGGTCGCATCTTCGGTGCCCGAAGTTATTTGTTGCACGAACGATTGGTCAAGCTTTAGCGCGTCGGAGGGGAAACGCTGCAGATACGTAAAACTGGAATAGCCGGTACCGAAATCGTCGATCGCCAGCCGTACGCCCATGGCCTTCAGCGCGACCATTTTCACCAGAGCGATGTCCGCATCTTGCATTAAGACAGTCTCCGTGAGTTCTAGTTCCAGATCCTTAGGCTCCACTTGCGTCGCGATCAACGCAGCCCGAATCCCGGACAGAAAGTCCTTCGCCCCAAATTCAGCGGCGGACACATTTACCGCAACCGGTACCACCCCGAGCCCCGCATTATTCCATTCCTGGGCCTGACGGCAGGCCTCCAGCAGTACCCACTGCCCGATCGGCAGAATTAGCCCGCACTCTTCGGCGATGGGCACGAAGTTCGCCGGAGAGATCATCCCCCGCTGCGGGTGCTGCCATCTGATCAGTGCTTCCACTCCCGTGATCTCACCGTTTTCAAGGTTGAATTTAGGCTGATAGTGCAACAAAAATTCCTTACGTCCCAGCGCGCAACGCAATTCCGATTCCAGCGCTTGGCGCTCTACAAGTTGCGCCTGCATCTCTGGCCGGAAGAACCGATAGATGTTCCGGCCCTCTTGTTTGGCTTCATACATCGCATTATCCGCTCGATTCATCAAGCTCTCAGCATTCAGCCCATCCGCCGGATAGGTGCTCACACCGATACTTGCGTTAACATCAAGGCTTCTATTATCGATGACGTGTGGTCTCGCAAATGCCCGGAGGATCTTTCGCGCGCTGTAGGATGCATCCGCGGCATTCTCCATTTGGGAAAGAAGTATCACGAATTCGTCTCCGCCCAGACGGCTTACGGTGTCCGAGCGTCGCACACAAGCCAACAATCGACCAGCTACCGACTCCAAGATTTGATCGCCAACCTCATGGCCCAGGGAGTCGTTGATTTTCTTGAAGTGATCGATATCGATGAACATTACTGCCAGTTGCGTGCCTTCACGCTCGGCCAGTGAAATCGCCTGTGTTAGTCGATCATTGAACAATACTCGGTTTGGCAAATTAGTTAGAGAATCATGTTGCGCCAAGTGAGACATTTGCACCGCTGTGGCCCGGGCCATGCTCACATCGCGGAAAGCCACTACGCTACCCGTCACATTTTCATGTTCGTCCCGAACCAATGTTACTTTGCAATCTACCCCCAGTTCTCGCCCGTCCCGTCGAACCAGTACGCAGTTTACGCAGGTCTCCGCCATTTCCAGGACCATCTTCGCTTCCTGCTTTTCCGCGACCGGGACTATTTCACCCGCATCTGCCCTACTGCGCTCAACAAGCTTCAATACCTCTGCTACAGGCCGCCCGTATGCCTCTCCCCGTTTCCACCCCGTCGCAGCCTCCCCGGCTCTATTCAGATACTTAACGTTGCCATGTACGTCGGTGCGCAGCACCGCTTCTTCGATCGCATCGAGCATGTTGCTAGCGCTGTCATTTTCCCGCGCGATATTCCCTGGCAAGTACCGATTCATCATTTCGCGCACCGTCCGGCTTAGCCGGTAGCCGTCGGCTTGTTCCTTTACCAGATATCCGCAGGCGCCTCGCCGAATTGCGGTTTTGGCCATCTCTTCCACGTCGGCGTCACTGAGAATCAAAATGGGCACGTGAGGCGCTGCTTGAAAAATCCTGTCGAACTCTTCAACGCCATTGCTACCTCGCTGTGAAATGTCAAGAACAACAGCTCCTATGCCACCTGCATGCAGGCGTTCGATGCCAGCGGAAATGTTGGTGACCCATTCCACGCAAAATCCGTCAATGGTTGTCGAACCCAGCTCGCTCAGGATTCTCGCCGCATCCGCTGCTGCTGATCCGATGAGCAGGACACAATCCTCACTCTCGTTGATGCTCGTTGGCTTTGCAGTGTTAAGCTCCGTGCCTGGCATCTGACCTACTCCTCCAAAAGATCTCTATTGCTGGAGGTCGGCCTGGCGGCATCGGCAGGCATCAACCGCAGCATTTGTTGCTTCAATTGGGCATCTACTTCTGTAACCCTATAACTGGCACAAATTCCATGTGTACTCGCGGCCCCCGAAACCGAGACTTTTGTTCACTGCGTTCAGACGCAACCGCACCATCAACTCGCGCAAGAGTTCGGGGGATGTCCTCTACGTTCCTCAAGGTTCAGCGGAATATTCGTTAGGTCTGATTCCTTCTTCACTCGGACAAGCCAATCCTGAATCATGGATTCAAGTTCACGTTCGAGGATGTCCCCCACGCTCTCAATAGCCGGCGCAGTGCCGTTCTCTATCGGAACCGTCACACTCTTTACCGGTTTCTGTATCACAACTGTCCTGTTCGTTCCTGTGGTGTTCACTGTTGACTGGTAATGTTTATCGCGACTTCCGCAAACCAATCTTGTCCTTAACCGGTTTGCATCAACTCCTCCAAAGAGTCAAAGTTATCTTTTATTATAGTTCTCTTATGTCTTATCAATTAACACACGCAAGTACGTTTATGAAGTCCTCGGAGACAATGAACATGCCGATGAGGATCGATCCAATGCCTAGTAGGTCGCATCGCCTGGCGAGATTCAGTCTGCACCGCCCTCAAAGCGCTCGGGTTCGACTCTGTCCGGCGAGCGAAATTCCGGATAACTCTCAGGGAAGATTTGAGATCAGCGCGACCCGCAAGCCATTTCCCGCTTCTTTTGATTGAGCCTGGGATTGGAATTGCGAACAACACCAGTTCAATGCCGTTCGGGTCATCCTGCCTTAGCGAGCCGAAAATGCTACCGCTCAGGCGCGACGTCGACGAGTTGTCCTGGAGCAGGGTTGCACGGGATGGGAAGCTGTTCGCGATACGTTCCAGGGCTGACGCGAATCACGGCTGCTAGGGTTTGCCGCCTTTATGACGTCCTGAATGGACTTCCAACCTCGCGTAACGGCAATATGCGGCTCCGCGGGAAGACCCAACAGCACGACAAAAGCGGTTAGTGTAGGCTTCCGGCCGCCGTGGCCATGCCAACGGATCGAGTAGCCGTAGCGGAGTTCCCCGTGGATCTTTAGGCGCGTGCTGCTTCGCGTCATTGACGTGGCGTTCCGACGTCGGTTCTTGGCGATGGAGATGCAGTGGGTCTGACCGCTTCGCGAAGCGATCGCCGCATATCTTCGCTCCTCCCGAGGCTTCATATCCCCAGTGGAAGAGATCCTCATTTGGTCGGGTGTACAACAACCGTGGGCTACGCATTCGCCCGGACGCATGTCGCCCGCATCATGCGCGGCGTTTCTAACCATGGTCTTGTGGATTAACACTTTCTAATCCTTCCGCTACGGCGAACTTTTGGCCCTCGGGACGCTGGCTAGATCTGGGGAGACAGTACCCGATAGCGTCAATACCGCGCCGTAGCAGCTTAGAATCACTCGATCAGAACCATTTTCGAGTGTTTCTACGCTATTGAAGGAAAGAAAATGGGCAGATTTGTGGCGGGCACATTTCCATTTCGGGACACGATTGGCGGAGCGTTCCGCAATCGAGCATTGATTGTTTTAGCCAAAGCGCGTGCCAGAGAAGACACACGCGATGATTCGGCTCGGGGGATCGATTGACTCCTGAGACGCGACAGAAGCTTAGGCAGTTACTGGTCCCGATTTGCTTCGTTATTGTCCATGTCCTGCTGGACCGTTCCACAATATCTTTTCAGATTTGGACGGAGATTAGTGCGTGGTATCCGCCCACGGGCCTGGCGTTCGCAGTGCTGCTTGGATTCGGGCCCCGTTATGCGCTGCCCATCATGATTGCTTGCGATATCGCGTCGATTGTGAACTATCACCTTCCGGTGTACTCGTTCTCCTTTCTGGTGGGGAACGTTGAATTCACGGCCGTGTACGCGGCTGCAGCACTGTTATTGCGGCGCGGCATCAAGATCGATCTGCATCTTCGATCGCTTAGAGATGTATCCCGGTTGTTGCTGGTCGCGACGCTCTCGTCATGCGTGGTGGCATTTTTGGGGACTGAATTCCTCGTTCTCGACCATCTGATCCCCTCGCGCGACTACTTGCGGGCAACGTTCAATTGGTGGGTCGGCGATGCCGTTGCCATCGGATCGCTTACACCGTTTTGCCTTATCTATGTGTTGCCCGGGATTCGTCGATTCGCGGGTTACTCCGAACCTGCCGGTACTGTCGAGGATCGCGCCCTCATTGCGGTGAACAGACACGAATCGCAGGGAGTCCGCAGAGCGATGGAGTCGGGATTATTCGCAGTGTGCATCATCGCGGTATTGTGGATGGCTCTGAGTGGGCGCTGGTCTCGCGGCAACGATATGTTTTATCTGCTTTTTCTGCCACTGATTTGGGTGGCGGTACGCCGAGGACTGCGGGGTGCCACAGCTGCGATCCTGGCACTGGATTCCGGAATCATCGTGGCGCTGAGGATTTACCCGCGAGATCCCAGCGAACTCACGGTGCTGCAGCATCTGATGCTCGTCCTGTCTCTCGCCGGACTAGTGTTGGGCGCGCTGATCAGCGAGCGGGACGCGGGCGAGCAGCGATTATCTCAAGAAGAAGGCCGGATGCGGCTCCTGCTAGAGTCGACGGGCGAAGCCATCTATGGAATAGATTTAAAAGGAGCGTGCACGTTCTGCAACCTCGCGATGCTCCGGCTGCTGCGTTACGCTTCGCAGGACGGCGTGTTGGGCCGGAATATGCATGACGTCATCCATCACACGCGGCGGGATGGATCGCCTTACCCGCAGAATCAGTGCGTGTTGCACAAGGAATTCTCGGCCGGCAGAAAATTTCACGAGACCGACGAGCTGCTTTGGCGCGCGGATGGTACCAGCTTCGATGCCGAGATATGGTGTTACCCGCTTCTTCAACAGGGCCGAATGCTGGGCGCGGTCGTCACGTTCGTGGATATCACCGAACGCAAGAAAGCGGGAGAAGTTCTGCGGGTGGCGAAGGAGGACGCCGAGGCAGCGAGTCGCGCGAAGAGCGAATTCCTAGCGAACATGAGTCACGAGATCCGCACGCCCATGAACGGCATTTTGGGGATGACAACGCTCGCCCTCGAAACCAACCTGGACTCGGAACAACGCGACTACCTGAGCATGGTGAAGAGTTCGGGGGAGTCGTTGTTGACCTTGCTAAACGACATTTTGGATCTTTCGAAAATCGAGGCCGGCAAGCTGGAACTGGAAACCGCGGAGCTTTCCGTAGACGACTGCATAGAACGAGCCCTGCAGCCTCTGGCGCTCAGCGCGCAAGCGAAAGGCATCGAACTGCTGTGGAACGCCGACGATGACATCCCGGCGATGGTGCGCGGCGATTCGACGCGTTTGCGGCAGGTATTGATCAATCTAGCCGGAAACGCGTTGAAATTTACCAACCACGGACAAGTGACAATTTACGCCCAGATCGCCGGAGTCACCCGGGACGGCTGGCTGCTGGAATTCACGGTGTCCGACACGGGTATCGGAATACCAGAGGAAAAGCGGAACAAAATATTCGAAGCGTTTGCGCAGGCGGATATGTCCACCACGCGGCGCTACGGTGGCACGGGACTCGGACTTTCGATTTGCCGGCGGCTCGTCCGCCTGATGGGGGGTCGTATCTGGGTGGAGAGCGAAGAAGGCCGGGGCAGCAAATTCCATTTCACCACGAGCGTGTCGCGCACCCGGGGACCGGAGGGGGACGGCAGACCGAGTAGCGAAATGGTCTTCCCCGACGGTTGCCGGGTTCTTACCGTCGATGAGAGTCCTCTCAACGGTAGTTTGCTCAAGCGTTTACTCCATCGCTGGAACATTAAAACTGTACCGGTCGTCAATGCCGGGGAGGCGTTGGCCCAGATCGCCGAATCGAAGCGTACGAATAAGAGCTTCTCAACAATCATAATCGAAGAAGATCTGCCCCCTCCGGGAGGATTGGCGCTGGTGGCGATGGTCCGCGGATCTCCCGCAGGCAGTGTGCCCGTGATTCTAGTTCACACGCGCTTGCTGGACGCCGAGGAACGGGATCGATGCAAGCAGCTGGGCGTGACAAGAACGATGCTCAAACCCTTCCGGCGGTCGGCACTCTATGAGGCTCTGGGAGTCTGCCATAGCCAGACTAACGATGAGCTGCAGATGCCCGGGCCAGAAAAGCCCACGGAGCAAGCCCGCATCAGCTTACGGATCTTGCTCGCCGAGGACAATCTCGTGAACCAGCGGTTGATCGCACGGCTGCTCGAGAAAATGGGGCACGTCGTCACGATTGTGGGCAACGGCCAAATGGCGCTCCGCCTCTCGGCCCAACAGGAGTTCGATCTAGTGGCCATGGATATGCAAATGCCGATCATGGATGGCGTAGAGGCCACCCAAGAAATTCGCGCCAGGGAAAAAGGATTCGAACGGCACCTGCCGATCATAGCGATGACGGCAAGCGCGTTTGAAGAAGACAGGCAGAGATGCAAGCAAGCTGGTATGGATGGCTATGTCGCTAAGCCCATTACCTCGAATTCAATCGAGATGGAGATTATCCGCGTCATGGCCGCGCAAAAGAAATACCAAAAGAGCGCAGGTTGATGAACACGATAGACGCGGGGTACCCGCCTAGGTGAGTTCAAATGCAGTTGGCCCAGTTTCGCCCTTCCCAGGAGCTGTCCCATGAGAACTATTGATATTTCAACAAATGGTGCCAGCGCCCTCTCACCTGTTGGAACAAATTCATTTCAACGCATCTTAGACGCGTCTTCAGTGACAGCGGTGGTTGATAAACCGTCCGTGAGAGCCTTGGCAGAATGACGAACATAACTGGGCACAATCGCAACTAAACCAGGCCTAGCGACCTGAACTGCGCCGTCAATGGTCATCTCAAGTTCTCCGTCGACCACGTGATAGACAGCTCAGGCTATTCCAATATGTTGATACTGTCGGAATAAAAAATGCTGGAAATCATCGCGAGTATTGTGGTTAGTATCCTTGTCGCGCTATCTGCCAGCCAGCCGCCTGCGTCCTCCTACTCATTTGTATTTAGGCGACCGTAAAGGGCTACTCGCATTAATTCTCCTCCCCGCTTCAAGTACGTGTCGATCGCCCCACGGACGAGTTCCGCGACGGGCGCGCCAGTCTTGCCCGATAACCGTCGCATCTTGATCTGTTCTTCTTTGAGGAATATCGCTATGCGCTTCGTATACATGAGTAGAAGAAGCGAACTTCGGATGCGGGCCACGACTTTACTCGCCGCCTCCTGGTACAGCGGCGCAATAATGGATCGGCAAACTTGTAGCGTGCCGTCGGGAGGCAAGCATGAGACCGACATCAGAACCCGAACAGACCTTTTGTCATGTGACGAGCATTCTGCCCGTCGCAGTGATTAAGACTGGGCAACGCCAATTCGCCGAGCGGACGAGCGATATCGCGTCGGGCATTATCAAACACGGTCTTGTGAAACCGATTGCCGTAGAAGTAGATGGTCCCAAGTACCACCTGGGGTGGACCGAGATTCCAGCGCAAGTGGTCCGTTCAGTCAACGAACAGGAATAATCCTTACCGGCTGCAAGCCGATTACGGCCCAGCGAGCTTCGGAGGCACTGATAACAGTTCTGCTATTCGGTGAAAATCTCGTGGTTTTGGGACCTAAGCTGGCTTGAGCGATTTGCCACACTCCAGGCAATGGCGGCGGTAGCGCGCTGTAATGAGTCCACAAAATGGGCACATCCGCTGAGGCGGGGACTCGGCGGGGGACGAGTTCATTCTCCGCAACCGTTTCAACAATGCGCGCATAAACGAAAGCAGACCACGAACACTGGCGACAAAGGAATAAGAAGCAGGCTTCATATGTGGAACGTAGAGATTATTGGTCGCCTAACCGTCCGTCGTCTTTGAGCGAAGGCTTGTCCTCAACAGAGGATAAAAACTTTCTCCGGTCACATCTGTCCGAAATCGCACAGGTCTTGGGGAGCGGACGCCCGCAATATTGAGTCCAGATGTCCGATTTGGTCTGTTGGCTCAATGGGTCGGTGCAACACTGGCTCGAAGTCTACTCGCGGGAGTCTCAAAACCTAAAGTCTTTCGCGGGCGTTGATTTAGGCGCTAACTCGAGGTGGGGGGAAAGAAAACCAGGCATATCCTCCTCTACGCCGGACTGAACATCTTACCGTGCTCGCGAAGGCACCGTATCGATGGTCCTGGCTAGGCTGCCTGGCTCGGCGGGGTTGGTCTCATGCCTGCTAGTGAGAGGGAATGTCCGTACCAACTGGATAGACGATGATCTGGACAGCGCCCCAGGTGGAGTCAGCGTTTGCACCAATCTTCTTCCCCATTCCCAGGGTCTTAAGCTGCGCGTCATCGAAGCCGAAATTGCCAACGAGGTAGGCGCGTACGACCACGGCGCGGGCTTGCGTCAGCACCAAGTCTTTCTGGGCTTCTCCCGTGCGCCCGGTAGAAACGACCACAACCGCAATGCCGAACTCATTGCCAGCAAGAAACCGCCCGGCGGCACCCAAAGAATTCTGGTTCTTCAGCTTGGCCGTGTCGATCTTATCGAAGAGGCGTTGCGGCTCGTACGTGAACGTTTTCAGGGGCGAAACTTCTGGCAGGTTCGCGATTTCATTTTTCCCCAGATCAGCGGAATCTTCATAACCGCGTTTCTTGAAGTAGCCGCGCAACAGGAAATTCTGCTTTAGCGCCTCCATGTTTTCCTGAAAGTCAGCGATTCCCGCTTGCGCGTGGGTCATCGTATCGCGCATGCCAACCGTGGTCTGGTCCAACTCGGTATACATTTTCCTGTCGTTGACCAGGGCTCCGATCGTTCCCTGACCTTGGTTGATCTTGGCGCTAATGGAACTCAGGTTCGCGGTGGCCACCGTGACGTTGTCCAGGGCTTCTTGACTGCTGTCCAGAATGCCGTCCGTCTTCCTGATTAGGTCCGCGACGACAAGCGGGGGCAGGCTGCCGATCGTATCGTCATCCCGTACGTTCAACGCTTGGGTAGATCCAAACGAGATTGCGACGTACTCATTGCCCAAAAGGCCCTCGGTCTCGATATCAGCCACGGAGTCCTGCTTGATAATCTCGTGAGTCGAGCGCTCCAGATCCATCAGTACCGTGATTTTGTCGGTCGGCTTGCTCGGTAACTCGATAGTCCGCACGCTGCCGCAATGAACTCCGCCCACTCGCACCTCCGCGCCGGCATCCAGCCCAGCTACGGTATGGAACTGTGCCTTCAATCGATACGTTGAGGTGAACAGGTATTGCCGGTCACCGATAATGAAGATTCCGGCCACCAGAATCGCCAGCGTTACGATGATAAAAGCCCCTAGCCTAGCTGCTCTTGACATATTTGCTCCCTATGAGTCCCGCTTGAAGAATTCCGCGACAAATTTGTCGTCGCTTCCGGCTAGCTCATCGAAGGTGCCTTCCATTAGGGCATTTCCTTGGTGCAGCAGTACGATTCGGTCCGCAATCAGTTTTGCGCTTTGCAAATCGTGCGTGACGACAATCGATGCCACGTCGCGTTCTTCTTGCAATTTGAGTATCAACTCATCGATCTCCCGCGACGTGATGGGATCGAGCCCGGCGGTGGGTTCATCGAGCAACAAGATGCCGGGCTCCAGAGCCATTGCGCGCGCCAGTCCCACTCGTTTCTGCATACCGCCCGAGATATCGCTGGGCATCTTCTTCAGTTCGCCCTCCATGCCCACGCTGGCCAGCAATTCCTGGATGCGGTCTCCCCGCTGTGCTGCGCTCATTGTGGTATGTCGCCTCAACGGAAAAGCTACGTTTTCCTCCACGGTCAGGGAGTCGTAGAGTGCCGCGTGCTGGAACAAGAACCCCATCGTCTTCCTGATCTTGTTCACCGCTTCCATATTCGCGCTTGTGATCTCTTGCCCGTCAACGCGAATGGATCCCGAGTCCGGCTTCTGCAGCCCGATGATCAGTTTCAGCAGCACGCTCTTACCGGTTCCGCTGCGGCCCAGAACCACCAGGGTTTCGCCTCTGCTCACTGTCAGATCGATCCCGTTCAACACTGTTTGCGCGCCGTAGGATTTGTATAAGCCCTGCAAGACCATCGCAGCGATGGCGCTGTCTCGCTCCGGATTTTTCATTACACGGTTGTCGCCGGTTTCTATCGCGGGCATCGTAACGTCTGGGTTGGCGTGTATCATGGAAAGAACACCAAAATCAATTTCACCAAGATGACGTCGGCCAAAATGACAAACAAGGAAGCCAACACCACGGAGCTCGTTGCCGAACGGCCCACGCCCTGGGTACCACCTTGACTGCGCATTCCCTGGAAGCACGCGATCGTCCCGATGATCAGGCCGAACACGGCGGTTCGGAAGGTCGGCGCCAGAAAGTCGCTGAAGCTGGTGCCTCCAAATCCGGAATGCAGGAATTTGTGAACGGAAATCGGATCGACCAAGGTATCCGCAATCCAACCGGCGGACACACCGCAGAAGTCGGCCGCCAGGGTTAGCAGCGGGAGCATCAGGATGCACGCCAGGATTCGGGTGAAGGCCAGCAGTTTGTACGGATTTACACCCGATGCTTCGATGGCATCGATCTGCTCCGTGACCTTCATCGACCCCAACTCCGCGCCAATCCCTGCGCCTACCCGCCCGCTGACCACCAACCCGGTCACGACGGGGCCCATTTCGTGAACAATCGAAAACACGATCGCGGCGGGCAGCATGGACCTCGCACCGAATCGCAACAAGCTGTAGCGGCTCTCCAACGCCAACACCGCACCAACGGCGCTACCAGCCAGCGCCACCAGCGGAAGCGATTTGGAACCTATATCGTCGAGCTGCCGAATCAATTCGCGGCCTTCGAACGGACGCCGCACTGCCGCCCGTATCACCTGGCAGACAAAAATCCCGAGTTCCCCAAACCACTCGAGGAAGCCGTTGACCGGACCCCAGAGAGAAGTAAACGCAGATCGGATCAGTGACGTAAGTTGCGGCGGGTCCTCGCCGACCAAGCGGGAAGGGACCCTAGTGTTGTCGCTCATAGCAGTGGCTCAAGGGTTCGAGTTGGCTACCTGGTCCGTTCCCGGAGACGTAGAGCGCCCCACCGCGCCTAAATCGCGTGTGCGGTCCTCCGTAGGTAGACTCACGCGCGATATTCCCACCCGCCAACGCCAGGAGGTCGTAGTTGCACATGCGCGGCGCGTCTTTGATGCTGTAGCGGCTCGGATACCATCCATCGACGGCGGTCACCGTGCCCTCATAGGGCGCAATGAGTAAAGGAAATGACAAATGGCGATGGGCGTCGTCGCCGCGGCGTGCCGTCACCGTCGAAATCACCGCATGACCCGGCCGCCGAAATACGCCCCCGCACTCACAGCGGTAATACAATCTGGCTTCCCGGAAGGCTTCCGCCAATGCGTAGCACGTCGTCGTCGTGACCATCGCGGTGCTGAAATCGGATCCAACCCGCCGGCCGTACGCTCTTGCGCCCTTCCCCCACTCCGGAGGGGTCTTATCCGCTTGATTGACAGCCCCCAGAATCGCTCCGCCAGCGATGGGATACGAGCCGAAGGTGTCGAAGAGGTGGTTCCGGATCTTCGCTCTCTCCGTCGGACGCCGGTAGGTCAGGTCTAGTTGTGGGTGCGTCGCGCTGGGAGAAGGCGAACCGCTGGTGCGCGCGAACGACCCAACATCGACAGTGGGCTGCGCTTTTCCCACGGGCGCAAGCGCTCCGAGGGCCGTGAGGGCAACCAAGAAAGGGGCAGGTCGGAACCTCTTCATATGAAATCCACTTTGCGATTGAGGATGGCTTTCGCAGTAAGCCTGAGAGGGACCAAAATCGTTAGAGCTAAAGATAGTCCTTCGCCGCGTAAGCTGTCTGTCCCAAAAGGGACACAATTCCTCTATCTTCTTTTCCTCGTGCTGCGCCAGGATGAAGCGTCGCAGCCAAATGACAAGCACGTCTGTAACAGGACAGATTGTGTGCCGCCCGCTCTTCCAATATGCTGTTCGTGGGGAAAGCAAAAAGACCGAAGCTGAGCAACAAGTCCCCAAACTTCAACCTGAACCACAGCAGAGATTCCGATTTATGCTCCAATCCAAACTGTCGCAATAGCTCACGGACCAACATAGAAGGCAGTGGAACACCAAACGCAAGCGACTTGGGCCAGGTGAGCGAAAATCGCTGTTTTTGGACAGGGTGAAAGAAGCCAAGCTGCTCGTAAACAACGTTAGAAAAGCGAATTAGAACATGCCTTAAGAACTATGGCTGGGCGTTTGCCGTTTCTTACATGAATCGTGCTGGACCGAGGTCAAGAAAACGCTGAGCGCCAGCCGCCGCCGTGCAGTCGCCGTCATCTCCGAAGAAGCGGGCTAGGTCAGAACTCGAACATTCCATGGAATCTCCTCGTAGGATTAACTCTAGGACAGTCCCGGGGGTGTCCTCAATAGAGTAGTGTCGATCAGTCCTAGGGCTGTCGATCGAGCTAAATATTTGAACGCCAAAAAGTGCACGATAGTAATGCTTAAGCGGCGATTAGAGAATTCTAATGGCGGTTTGAGTCTTTCAGAACAGTTTTGCAGGCCGCCTCGGTGGGAGACTGAACAACGAACAAGGGAGGCGTAAATGTTCAATTCCGCGGTTGCGAGTCTCAAAGGCAGCGGCGATGCTGGCGCTATTGAGAGTGTGGCGGACGTTCTCGACCGTGAACTCTACGCCGTGATTCAGGATTGGCTGTCCCGAGTTGAGAGGGAGCCAGATCTTACGTGTATTCCGCTGAGCTTCGAGGATCGCACGGGCCATCTTCCTCAGCTCTTGCACGATGTGATTGCACGGTTGCGTCTAGACGAAGGGACAAAAGCCCCGATTTCGGCGGCAGCCGCCGTCCACGGAGATTTGCGACGCAAACAAGGATACACGGTAGCGATGGCGGTAGAGGAGTCTCGTCTACTGCAGGTGAGCATTTTTTCCATGCTGCACAAAGACGTGAAGAGTTTGGATTTCAGCGCTTTGCTTCCTGACATTGTAACGATCGCGGACGAGGTGGATGCGCAATTGAAACAGCAGATGCTACGGTTCATGGCTGCGGATGCCACCCAGCGAGCCAAGAGCAATCAGAAACAACTGTAATTACGATGCAACAGGAAAGTCCCCAACTTGAGAGCGCGCTTTGAAAGGGACCCCGAGGCCAAGATCACTTTTAAGTTGGAACCGAATGGGACCAAATCGCAGTGCAATATCACTCACCCTCCAGGGCTAGACTTACTTTCGCGATAGTGCTTGACGATAAGCAAGAAGATCACGGCTGGGTTCGAGGCTGAAATGAATAGCGCGGGGAATGGAAGAGACATCGGAAGGTCAAATGGGTACTTTGCAGGAGTATAGAGAGCGAAAGCATCGGAATCTGAGCGCGACAGAAAAGCAGGCGGTTCGCATTGAGATCGAGCAGGGCCGGGGGGACGTTTATAGTTTGGCTAAGAAATTCAAATGTGTTCCCACTCAGATCGCACGCATCAAGGCTAGAATGAAGCTCTAAGCTCTGGCTCGGACCCAAACGAGCTTCCCGTACAGTGCTGCCATGCCATCTGTATTTTCTAAAACGCTGCTATGCTGCTTGGCCATTTGCCCTTTCCACCAAAACCCTACTCTGCAGTTGCATTCTCAAAGAACGCGTCTAGGTCTGTGCTTCTAAATCTCCGCAAATTCCGGCGTGAAGCTATCAATATCAGCAGGTACTAAGGGGCAGTTGGCGTTCTTGAAGATGGTTTGTGAGTCTTCGTGGTCTGGACCTCGTAGACAGCGCTAACGGGGCGGAGGCGTTCGAGCAGGAACTTACCCCAGCAATCCTCAACGATGCGGGAGCGGTTGTGCCAAAACCGAACTGCTCCGCCAAAACGGTATCCGACGAAGAGTTCGGTGACCTTGATTGGCAGGTTGCATCCGGTACATTTCGTACATTTCGGCATGGATTGTGGCATGAAGCCTCCTTGTCAACCTTAGAAAATTGTTACGCCACAGTGGGTGGAGTGACGGAATAGATTCAAGCAGTTTGAGAGCCAAAAAAATGCCCGCGAGATTCATTGTTAGCAGGGGATGAGTGCAGTCACCTACTACAACTCTATTTAGAGGTGTCCGTGTGGGATTTTGCTTGCGGCGTGGGACGTATGCAGGGCGTCCATTTTCCGGGCGCGGCACAGGCCTGATATCACTCGCACTCCCCTCATATACATGCAACTGCCGCGCGAGGTACTCGTGTCCTATTTATTTTTGGGGCGTTCGACCTTCACTAGCTTGTCCATTCGCTGGATGCGGAGCAGTTGAGGTTCCTCCATATCCTGGACGCAAGTGCAAGGCCGGGATCAGCGTGGAATCAACGCGCTCGCCCAATAAAACGTGGGACTGACGTAGACCACTTTAGCGGGCGTCCATTGCCATCGTCGCCATCGTGCCGGTACTGCAAGGATACCTCCGTGATACTCGCGGCGGTGGGCGCGAGGGTCCAAACCTTAGAAGGTTTCCCGTCTCGCCTTCGTTTCATGAAAGGTGATGTGAGGCCGAGCCCTTGGAGTGCCCTTGATCGGAGTTCAAGTTGGTCCATCCCACCTTGGTTACATTCCGTACGATTCTTGTCGTCGAACGGTCGTCTGCCTCGTCGCCGTTTTGGCACTCGCCGCATTGCTATCAGGTGTAGTGCAGTCGAAGTAGCTGCCAGGCTTCTAGTTCTATGCACGCGCGGCCGGAGCCTGGCCCTCCGTTTGTTGTCCTGGGACATGCCGAAGTGAGCAATCTTATCCAGACACACGCATAGATCTTGGCCAGAAGCAGATGGCCGATAATTCGGTCATACCGCCCAGGCATTTTGGAAGGCAAATTCCAGGCTGGCGAAATGGTTCTCCTCTCTTTGTTGCCGCCGCAGTTTCGTACGACTGGCTAAGTTGAGATATATCTCCACGGCAAAAGGATCGACACACCTTCTGGGACGTCAGTGAACCCTCATCACTTGCGAGCGGGCGTCTCCAGTGGTTGCAGAGGGCGATCTCTCGCAGAGCGGCGAGCACGACCCGGAGCCACGGCCTCCATGACCGAGAACAGTTCTTCCAACTTGATCGGTTTCGTCACATAGCCATCCATTCCGCAAGCCAGGCATCGCTCTTCGTCGCCTTTCATGGCGTGCGCGGTCAACGCGATTATTGCCAAATGAGCGCCACTCGCTTTCTCTTTTTCGCGTATCCGTTGCGTCGCTTCCAAACCATCCATCTCCGGCATCTGTACATCCATCAAGACAAAATCGAAGGGCTGTTTCTCCAACGCTTCCAGGGCTTCTCGGCCATTCTGCACCAGCACCACACGATGTCCCCTTTTCTCCAGAAGCCGGGCAATCAGCCTTTGGTTCACAGCATTGTCTTCCGCCACAAGAAAACACAGAGATTGCCTTTGTTCCTCGAGGGTCTGTCTGGTTACCAAAGCTGTGATTTCCGGCTGTGCCGGGTCACGAGCCAGGACGTGGAGCAAAACGTCACGCAACTCCAATCTGTCGAACGGTTTGCTCAGATACGCCGCGACTCCCAGTGTCTGGCAACGCGCCGCGTCGGGACGTTCAAGGCCCGATGTGAGCATCACAATCGTAACGGTCGACAACAGCGGATCATGGCGAATCATTTCGATAAGACCGAATCCATCTATGTCCGGCATGTGGGCATCGGTCAGAACTAAAGGAAGTTGGGCTCCCGATGCTTGTGCATGCTGAAGGGCTTGAATCGCCGCCGCCGCGCCTTCGACAACCGTTGGAATCATTCCCCAGCGGATAAGCGAATCCTCGAGAATGCGGCGGTTCGTCGCATTGTCATCCACTACCAAGACCGGAACGCCAGCGAGTTGAAATACGTCGGGCAACTTAGTCGGTAATGCGGCGACTTCTGGCCCAAATTGAACGGTGAAGTAAAAAGTTGAACCCTTTCCGGCTTCACTCTTGACCCAGAGCTTCCCACCCATTAGACCTACCAACTGACCTGCGATCGTCAGGCCCAGCCCGGTCCCGCCATATTTGCGTGTCGTGGAAGAATCCGCCTGGGAGAACGCACCAAAAATCCCATCCTGTTTGTCCACCGGGATTCCAATTCCGGTATCTCGGACGCTGAAGCGTAAGATTGTTCCCTTGATGCTCTCCGTCTCGGTCTGTACACTAACTTCTATCTCGCCTCTCTCAGTGAATTTGATCGAGTTGCCGACCAAATTTACCAAGACTTGACGAAGCCGGGCGGGATCCCCAACGACGTTGGTCGGCACTCCCGGAGCCACGTCAAAAATGAACTCCAGGCCCTTCTGCTGCGCCTTAACCGCAAGTGTCTTGACGACTTGGCCCAAACTCTCCCGCAGATTGAAGTTCAAACAGTCCAACTCCAGCTTGCCTGCCTCTATCTTGGAAAAATCCAGAATGTCGTTGAGCAGGGTCAGGAGCGCGTCAGCAGATCCCTTGACCATGAGAAGGTATTCGGCCTGTTCTGGGTTCAGCTCCGTATCCAGGACAAGATCGGTCATGCCAATAATGCCGTTCATTGGCGTTCGGATTTCGTGGCTCATGTTGGCTAGGAATTCGCTTTTTGCACGATTCGCCGATTCCGCTGCCTCTTTTGCATCAATCAACTCCGCTTCGGCGCGCTTTCGCTCCGTAACGTCTTCCGCAATCCCGACGACTCGAATCAACTTGCCTTTCGGGTCGTTTACTGGAAAACCGCGAGAGTGAATCCAGCGAAGAGACCCATCCGGACGCTCTATGCGGTATGACATCTCTGATTGAATACCTTGCAGTAATCTTTCAAAATAACTACCGACGCCTGCCCGTTCGACCGGATGGACACACTCAATCCACGCTGTTGCCCGGTCGTACACCTCTTGGCGGGGCCTCCCCCAGATCTCTTCGTAAGCCGGGCTGACGTATGCCACTCGAATCGGTTCCGGCGTCACGACAAAAAATACCTCCCGAATGCTGTCGGCCAACTGGCGGAACTGCTCTTCACTGGTTCGAAGGGAAGCCTCCGCGTGCTTGCGTGTGGTGATGTCGCGGACGGTAGCCAGCAGCGCTGGCCGGCCACGCAGCGTCAGTGCCGTCAGGCAGACCTCAGCCGGAAAAACATCGCCGTTCTTGCGCTGGTGCAACCATTCGAAGCGATTCTTGCCATTGAGAAACGCGGTCGCAATCTCCTGATTGCTTCTCGCCAGCGAAGGCGTGCCATCGGGTTGGTTCGGAGGTGACAAATCAGCCGGGTGCAGTACGGTGAGATCGGCCACAGTTGCGTATCCGAACATCTGCACCGCAGCCAAATTGCAATCCACGAAGCCGTGTTCGCCCACCACCAAGGTCGCATCCGCCGAGTCCTCGAACAAGACGCGATGCTTGTTCTCGCTATCTCGCAGCTTCTCCTCGGCTTGTTTGCGTTCGGTCAAGTTGACCCCGAGGCCGACCAGGCAGGGTCTGCCTTCAACCAGGAGCCGTTTTCCAGAAAACAGGTAAGGAGTCTCGGTCTGATCCTTTGCGATGAAGGAAGCTTCGACCACTGCCCCGCCCTTTGAAAAGACCTGCTGCATGCGCTCGGCGACGAGGCTCTTATCCGGTTCTTTGAAGAAACCCAGAACCGACTTGCGTGTGAGTTCTTTGGCAGAGTAGCCTGACACGTCGCGGAAAGTCTCGTTCCACTTTAGCAATTGTCCGTATTCGTCGATTAGATAGAATAAACCGGGCAGGCTATCGGCGACGGCCTGGTTGAAGTCCTTTTCTTGCTGAACACTAGGTCCGACTCGCTTTCCCTTGTTGAAGGCTTTCTTCGCATTTAACAAAACGGCGTTATCGAATCGCTTTGACGTAGACATCTCCCGCTAAGCTGGTTGACAACACCAGTGATGATGTTTAGAAATTACCTTCAACTAATCATCTTCGACTCGGAAGAACTTCGAGGAAGGGGAGACGATCGGCCAACTCAATATTTAGACCAACGCCCGTACATGTCAACGGCACACTAAAAAGCCTTGTTCAATGCATACTGAATGGCTTGCGCCTGCCCCAAACTAGCGAGGCTCACAGGTCCCCTCCATTAGAGTTCTGCCACAAAATCTGCCGCAGCGTATTCTTCGCTGCTGCACCTTGTCACGACGATTCCCGCAAATGCCCGAAGATTTCACTGCAATTCTTTATATCCGGAAGGGATGCAGATGACGAACACCGCGCCGACGTCAGAATACTGGGCGCAGTTCGTCAAGACCGGGAGTCCCAATCGGGCAGATCAACCAAAATGGCCACCGTATCTTTCTGGAAGCGAAGTATGCATGGAACTCGGGAGAGTCGTGAAAGCGCGGCTTGTTGAAATGGCCCTACCCGAGAAATAGTTGGCCGACGACATATGTTAGCTCCTGCACTTGCGCGCCTGATGGTCTGGGCCGAACATCTGGAGTCGGAGTCAACCGCGTCGCCATCCCGAGCACTTATCTTTTGATCTCATACCGTGGCGCTCTTCTTAGCTAGTGTCCGAAACGGGACAGCATAGCTCCCATCGCCGTGCCAGGATGGGTGCATGCTGCATCACGTCTACGGGCACCGTGATGATCTCAACACTCCAGTCAAGGCCGACAACGGCTTGACTGACGGTGCCGTCGCAGTCTCAGAAAATAACTCGATAAAGCGCAACGTTCGTATTGTTGTTGTCGACGACTTTCCCACGATTCTTCAATTGGTCAAGGACATCCTGAATGCTCATCCGGGCTTTGAGGTGGTGGGCGAAGCGCGCGATGGCCATCATGCCGTATCGCTGGCCGAGGCCTTGAAGCCAGATGTGATCGTTCTTAATGTGACCATGCCCACGATGTCGGGTTTTGAGGCCGCCCGGCGCATCCGAAGTCGCTTTCCTGATTGCGCCATCGTAATACTTTCTTCCCACAAGGATGAACAGTTTATTGCGGAAGCTCGAAAGGCCGGAGCGAAAGGCTACATTGAGAAGTCGGATGCCGACGAACAATTGGTCCGCGCGATCGAATCAGCGGTAAAGGGCGAAGAATTCTTCGTTGTCGAATGAACTTCTCTATACAAACACCTAAGGAATAGGAAATCGCTATGCCTAACAACTCCCATCAAAGAGCCGCCGAGTTCCACGATCTCGCCGCGCACGCTCATCGTGCGGCAGCTGTACATCATGGAAAGGAGGATCACCAGACTGCGCACGAACACTCGAAAACGGCGTTGGAATACTCGAATAAGGCTCACCAACGCTCCGAGGAAGCCGTCAAGAAATCGGCCAATCAGCCTCGCGAGAACACCTAATGATCAAGCTCGTTTCAACAAACGCCACGTTAATCTCATGGCCCTTCGGTTTAACGGTAGCCTGGGCCTTAGGAGGAAGAAATGGATAAATCCAGCCGCCGGGTCGTTCAGTTCCTCGAGAAAGAAATCAAGACATATGCGGCCCTCTCTCTATTTTTGATGAAGAAGGGCCTCAACGGGCGTGTGCGCGTGGGAGACAAACGGATCCTTCTAAGTCCGACGTACTACAAGGATAGGGTGAAAGAAGCCAAACTGCTCGTAAACGAACTTAGAAAAGGGTGATAGCTGGCGTGGTTGACCGAGTACAGGATCCTTTGCCAGACATTGAGCGACGCTCTATTACGCAATGCGGCGCGCCAGGCGGATTTTTGCATGATTCCACCGAGAGCGCAGTTCGAGATCGCTCATCTTGCGCAGGCGTTCGCGGATTTGTTCTAGGTGTTCTGGGGTTGTTTGCATGCTCAGAAGGCGGGATAGCACGTCGCGTACTTTGGCCGACCATACTGGTCATTCCCACGTCATCAATGTGGGTATGTTCAAACTCATTTTTGCACTTAGGTACCAACGCACTGACCTGGCATATCGCCCTTAGAAGCGAGGCAGTTCTGACCTAGTGGGGGAGGAAACGGGGTTACGTTTTGGGCGGATTGCCCTTCAAACGGGTTCCTTGGCCCCCGGAAGATCGTCTATCTCTTTTACGAGTTCATTGCAGCTTCTTTGGGGCTTGCTCGATTGTGGCTTGTTCGCAGAGCGCCTTCCCGCGTGCTTTATTCGCACCTTGCATTGGTCCCACCTCTAACCTCTGCGTTCGGGGCACTATTTTTTGCTCACGCTTCAAAATGGTCAGCGCGTTCAACGTTCTAGCGATTGCGCGTCTTTCCGCTTCATCGATGACCGACATCAACAAATGCCCAAACAAAACGGCCGGGAACCTTAAAGTCTCCGGCCATTGCGAGATAAGCCGTGCCGGAGCGGGAGATTAGCCACCGCTTTAGGATTGATCGCACGCACGTCTTCGGTGGTAACGGTAACCTCGACATGCGCGCCTTTTGTGAGCTTCACTTCGTCGCCGTGTTCGTCAGTCAGCGAATTCTCAATACGGAGGTCTCGGTAACCGGAGTCGCTTTCGATAGAGATCTGTGCCTTCTCCGGCACCCTTGGAGCTGGAGATGGGATGAGCTTGTCAACGGTGCCAGGGATGACGCTCCTCGGCCGTTCCGAAATTCTCGACGTATCTGAGTTGAGTTCCGCCATCCTTGCGGACTTGGACATGCGCGGCAGCGCCATCTCTGTCTGGACGGCAAGTATCGTATTGCTTGGCTCTTTTTTGTGTTTGTTACTGTTCATGAATTCATTCCGTGATTCGGTGTTACAGTTTCCTGATAATCCAAACAACCAAGCAAATCACCACCAAGGTCCCAAGTAGTCCATATTCATCAGCCTCTTCTTTGATGGGCTCAAAGTCCATTCTAGGGGGTTCAGCGGATAAGGTCTGTGCCGTTCCGCACACATCCATCGCTCACGGTTTGGGTTCCCTGTCTTGCAGCGCCGCGAGCAACCACTTCTGCATGACAATGCGGCAGTCAGGTTTCACATCGCGAAACGCAAGCCCCATTCCCAGTGCGGGATGGGCGTACACAACGTTTGCCTTAGCCTCGAAGTACTCATCAGACTTGAAAATCTTCACTAAGACGGACGTTTTGGGGGCAAATGGCGCAGGAGTGTCGACGTAGCACCCGTGCATACTCAACTCTTTAACGCTCGCTGTGATACTTGCGCTGGGCGAGCCTTCGGGCGCGATCTCGGCGGCGGCCACAAACGGGAACGTCAGGGTGCTGCGTTGTTGATCCATTGTCGGTCCCGCAAGTAAATCAAAGCTCAAAAGAGGCTCCGCCGAGGAGCTTCCCCGCCCTGGCACCCCGCTGTGTTTTGGGGTCCTCCTATCGGCGAAGATTTATTCGGCAGGTCTGCGAAAGAGCGGAGAAGATTAACGTAGGACAGCTCGCAACCACGACGCCTTTCCGCCTTGGGCGATCGACCGGGATTGTCTACGAAGTGGCTAAAGTCGTGTCGATGGATTTCCGTTCTAAGCGCTGCGAGCAGTGCCGATTTCTGTATGATCCTCTCCCTCGAGAGGAACCGGGAGCGCAGGATAGCATGTTCTACGCACGACCTCGGGACGGGCGGAAGCATCTGCAAAGCTCTTGCGGGTTCGGTACTCGACCCACCGCATCTTCAGGTTCATGCCGACGCACAAGTAAAGCAGCCCATATAGTGGCCAGAAGAATCGCACGCGCAACACCGCATAGATGATTTCTCACGCCGTAACGTCGTGCGCGATCACGGCATTCCGAGCGTCGGCTCCATGGGCCACATCAAAAGCAGCGCGGCGAACGATACGCAGGCGAGACCAACAAGTAGGTACTGCTTGGGATGCATTGACGGCCCTAATCGAGAAGGGCACGCCCAAGACTGCTGTTCTTCTGACTGTTATGCCCTAGCCCCCAGAAGAACCGGGGTGCCCTCCTCACATCGCACTATCGTGCGAGTCTTGTTTAGATCTTCTAACCTATCATGTCAAGTACCATAACGGTACTATCATAGCCCTAGAGCCGTAGCGCCTTAAAAGAGACAGGTCTAGAGCCTCGCGGTCGTAGGTGGGAGAGGACTGTTGAGCCGAGCGTCGCGTTTACCACCCTGTCCACGCATCCGGCACCGCTGCTCTCTGCAAGGGCGCAGCGATGTACAAAAAGGAATAGTAATAAGTATCTGATACAAGCAACATGATCCTATGACCGCTCACGCTAAGTTCTGTACTGGGGTTTTGCTCCACAATCGCAACACAAAGGAAGACGGTCTCGTCATGAAGGTGTACCAAAACGCCGAGCGTGGGGAAACGATGTATCAGGTCGCTGTGTCGATTCGACATGATACGTGGGAGGGCCGTCACCTCGTTTCCGACTGGGCCGAAAGCGCCTTGGAACTTTCCGACAGTGCGATGCTGAAGGCTTCGGATAACCTGCCCTGAAGAGTTATTTCAAACGGCGGTATCGGCTGATTTCCTGATAGCTTCTTCCGACCGCTGGTGAGCCTTATTCGAGTATTCCAGCGCCTGTTTCGAGTGTTCGTGCGCAGTCTGATGATCTTCCTTGCCATGATGCACAGCTGCCGCGCGGTGAGCGTGCGCGGCGAGATCGTGAAACTCGGCGGCTCTTTGATGCGAGTTGTTCGGCAATGGCGTTTCCTTTCAGACAATGGTTCCAAGTACTGAGTCGGACCAGTTGCCCGCCGGAGACGAGCACCTGTGGCATTTCGATGGAACCCGGCGGCAAGGGCAGCTTCCAGGCGGCCAAACTGCAAAGGTCCGCTCGGACTACCGTGTGCAGTCACTCCGCAAAGGACATAGCCGCCATGCGCTCCATTGAATCAGAGCATGACTATAGCGACACCCAGAACGAGTTTCTGTCCGGTTGTGGACAGTTGTGACCGTCACGATTTGTTCGGTCTTTGGATTAGGGCTCCCACCTGGCTGTCTCCTGCGGAAAAGCAAATAGAACGCGAATGTGTGTCGATGCGGACAGATATCTCTGTTCGACCCTTCTATTCTGGTGATGCGCAGGAAGTGTGGCGAGTTCAACCAGCTTCCTTTGAAAAAAGAGAATCACATGGCGCAGCCAAGAGTGGCGAGATATACCGATATCGTTCCCACTATCAAAAGACGTTGTCGGGATACCTTCAACACCGCGCTGGCAAGTTGAAATCCTGAAGGAGGCTTTCGATGCTACTGGTAATTATAATTCTGCTGCTGTTGTTCGGCGGAGGTGGCGGCTACTACGGGTATTCCAGATGGGGCTCAGGCGGTGGCCTGGGGATAGTCGGGACGGTCGTGCTTATCGCGGTGATCTTATATTTCCTCGGCGTGTTGCGTTGACCTTGTCAGGATCGATCTGACATTGAGGGACGCGTGTTTTTACTGCGCTAATTAAAGGCTTCTGGAGCGGGACTCGCAAATCGATTGCGCTAGAGGGAAACAATCCATGAAGCAAAGTACTACGGACAAAGCAAGAGGAGAATTTCATGAAGTCAAAGGTAAAGTTAAAGAGAAGGTTGGACGAGCGACGAACAATCCCGACTCGGAAGCTGAAGGCCAAGCTGAAAAGATAGGCGGAAAAGTCCAAAGGAAAATCGGCCAAGTGGAGAAAGTCCTCGGGAAATAGTGCGGACAGTTGAGTTTAAGCCCAGCCGTGAGACACGTCGCGAAATCACCTAATTCCAACGGTATGTCCGGTGCATCGCCAACGATAACGATGAA
>Ga0182018_10001370_pt1 | contig 27890 bp, 15 predicted proteins | sample 812P2MmetaG_FD_120490 | JGI IMG/M metagenome (GOLD analysis project Ga0182018, IMG submission 120490) | Permafrost microbial communities from Stordalen Mire, Sweden - 812P2M metaG | ecosystem: Environmental > Terrestrial > Soil > Wetlands > Permafrost | place: Sweden: Stordalen | collected...
TCAAGTTGCCGGCCAACCGGCGATGTCAGGCGACCAGGTGGTGGTGTACGCCACCGGGATCGATCGACTGGCGAACGTCATCGTTCAGATCGGCGAAGTTCAGGTTACACCGGCATCGATCGGTGCGGTAGCGAACCGGCCCGGTCTCTACCGGATTGCCGTTACAGTGCCGTCCGCGGACTGGGAAGCCGGCGATTTTCCGTTGTCCCTTTCCGGCGACGCTCCCGATGGCGCCAACTGGCGCAGCAATGTTGTCAAAGTCGCTCTGGAGGGCGCGAGCAAATAGTAGTCTGCACCGCGAGCACTGGCGATTTCGGCGACCTCGACGTTGAGCCAGCGGGGACATTCCTGCATGCACGGGTGTGGCAGCCCGGTTTTGGCGCCTGACTCTGCTATACTGCACCCGACGTCCGCTATTCTGGAGGGGGGCGCGCGATCTGGCGCCGCCGGCTGGCCGGAGCAGGACCCATCAACCGTTTACGAGAATGGACCCGTATCCGCAAACAACGCTGCACTGGTATGCTGTGCGCGTTCGATCGAACTACGAAGCCAACGTCAGCGCGGTGTTGGAACAAAAAGGCGTGGAGAAGTTCGTGCCTACCTACCGCTCTCGCCGGAAGTGGTCTGACCGCATCAAAACGTTGGATTTGCCGCTTTTTCCCGGCTACGTGTTCTGCCGCATTCCATTGGAGCGACGAAATCTGGTCCTGACCACCGGCGGGGTGGTCGACATTGTAAGCGTGGGGCGCATACCGGCTCCGCTGAGTGACGAGGAAATCGAAGCCGTCCGGACGGTGGTGAATGCACAGGCTCACGCCGAACCATGGCCATTCCTCAAAATAGGTCAACACGTCAGAATCAATGGCGGATCCCTGTCCGGCCTGGAGGGCATTCTGATCAGGGCCAAGAATTCCTGGCGGCTGGTGATCTCGGTAACTTTGCTGGAACGCTCCGTGGCTGTCGAGATCGATGCCGCTTACGTATCTCCCGGCAATGGCAGCCGTTGAAAGGCGTATTCTATTCGACGGCTAGAGCGTGCATCCACGTCCCAGCGCGGAATTGATCACAATCTCGATATCGGCAACATTGACTACGCCGTCACTGTTTAAATCGTTCAACGGCGGCGCCACCACACCCAGAGCTTCATTGATCATCCTCTGGACGTCGAGGACGCTCGTCAGCTGATCGCCGGTGACGGCGCATGCCGAGCTTCCGCACTGCACCCCAATCGTGGCGCTGGCCAGCCCCGACGCGGAATTGGTGGCCATCGCGGAGGCGTTGTTCACGTATTCCCCGCAACTGGCGGTCGACGTAGCGCTCGCCACATGAACCGTTGCCTTCGCCGCCGCCGCTAAACTGCCCAGATTGCAACTCAGCGTTCCCCCGGCGATCGAGCACGTCCCCGGTCCGCTGTATGCCGGGCTAATGCTCCAGCCGATCCCGCTCCCAGCCGGCAAGGGATCGCTTATGGCAGCCGAAGTAGCCGCCTGCGTACCGCTGTTGGTGACGGCCAGCGTATACCCGATCGCGGTCCCTGCCTCCACCGCTGCCGCATCCGCCGTCTTGCTCAGGGTGAGAGTTTGCGCGCTTCGGGCCGCGAAAAGACTGGACACTTCCTCGGCGGCCAAAGCCCGGCTGTAAAGCCGCATGTCGTCCAGAATGCCATCCCACACCGCGCCCGAAGTGTAGCTCCGGCCCATATTCAGCGCCAAGCTGGCATTCCCCGGGGGCGTGAATGTGTCGCTGGCCGCCATTGCGCCATCTACGTACAGAATGGCCGTTGTACCGTCGTACGTGCCGACCGCCAGATGCCATCCGGAGCTTATCGTGCCGCCTTGTGCGCATCCCGAAACTACACCCGAATACGCGCAACTGCCGGAGCTCCCCGCGCCGTTATTCACGATGAACTTGTAGTGCGTCCCGGTGGAATCTACGCCCAAATAGACGCCCGTGGCCGAGTCGGCCTGTGCAATGGCAGCGTTGGCGTTCTGGCCGATGCCGGCCGGGTTTACCCAGGCTGACACCGAGAACGCGTTGGTGAACGGGATTGCCGATGTGACTCCCTGGCTGTTCGAGCCGTTGAAACTCAGGCCAAAGCTGAACAGCCCCGTCGCCCAAGTGGTATTGGAAAGAGCGGCATTGTATCCGTTGCCGGACTGGTCGTGCGCCACGCTCCCCGTACCTTCGTTGAATGTCCAGTAGCCAATCAAACCCGACGTCAACGAGACGCCGGTAGAAAAATGCAAATTTACGGTGGTGGTGATACCCGTGGCGATGGTAATCCCGCTGCTGCTGACACTGCTGAATCCGGGCGCCGACGCGGTAACGGTGTACGTTCCGGATGGAAGTCCGAACGTCGAGTAGCTCCCGCTGGCGCCCGTAATGTCGCCGCCGCTGAAACCGGCGGCCGTGAAACCGACCTGCGCATTGGCGATGCCCACTCCATTGGCATCCGTTACCGTTCCGGTCAAACTCCCCAAGGAGGACAGAGACAGGTTGACCGTCACCGTACCGCCGGCGCTCAGGAATTGGGTGCCGGATGTCGTGTTGTTGTAGTTGGGAGCCGAAGCCAACAACGTGTACATCGTGCTAGAGCCGGCCGGCAAATACAAAGTATAGACGCCGCTGGAATTGGTGGTGGCCGTCCCTTGAATCGCACCGGGATTTCCGGAGAGAGCCTCTACTGCCGCCCCCGCGACCGCTACGCCGTTGTACTTCACGCTCCCCGTGAACTCCCCGAGCGCCACCGCCATCGGGATGGTCATCATGGTATCGGCGCCGGCGACAATCACAGCTTGGATCGCGACAGAGGAATAGCCGGTAGCCGTAACGGTAATCGTGTACGTGCCTGGATTCAGGTTCGCGATGCGGAACAGCCCGGTGGCACTTTCGGTGGTCGGATCGGTTAACGTAGTGAACGATTGGCCACCGGCCGTCACCAGAGCGTTGGCTATGGGATTATTCGAGCCATCCACTACCTGGCCGGTGAAACTACCCTCGATCGCCGATCCCGGCGTACCGGCCAATGCCGCGCCGGCATTGATGAGGCCGCATCCGGTGTACTGATTCCAGCCCGAGCTGGATGTCTGCGCCGTCTGCTGGATTCTCTGGGCAATAGCCGCCGCCGAAAGATCGGGGTTGGCCGCATATAACAACCCCGCCAGCGCGCTTACAAACGACGTCGCCATGGAGGTTCCGGAAGCCTCATAGTAGTTGGTGGGGAAGTTGTTGGCGTAGGTTGGCGAAGTGGTCTCGATATTGACCCCCGGCGCGGCGATCTTCACCCAGGTGCCGTAGTTCGAAAACCCGGCGCTGGCGTTGTCGGTATCGGTGGCGGCCACAGTGAGTACGTGATTGCCGTCGCCCGGATATGTCAGCGTGGTTCCCTCGCCATTTCCCGCGGCTGCCACTACCAGAACGTTGTGCTGCCATGCCTCGTCCATCGCCACTTGCAGAGTCTGCGAATATCCGGGCCCGGCCAAGCTCATGGAGATGACTTGCGCCCCCGCGTTGATGATGGCCCAGTCAATGCCTTGGGCGACAATATCGTCAGGCGCGTTTCCATTCGCATCGATCACCTTGAGGATCACAAGTTGCAAAGGAAAACCGAGCGAGGCGATTCCTACCCCGTTATTAGTAGCCGCACCCAAAGCGCCGGCTGTGAGCGTACCGTGGCCGTTGTCATCTTCCCACGGGCAAGCAGGCGACGAGATCGTGGTTGGGACGACAGCGTCACTATCCGGCCAGTCTAGCTGACCGCCCGAAGTTGTCTTGGTAGACGTGCCTCCGGCATTCATGAAGTCCGGATGAGTGCAGTCCACGCCTGTGTCCAGGATAGCGACTTTCACTCGCGTGGTGCTGGCCGTGGCGGCCGTCAGGTATTGGTTGGGAAAATAGTCCCAGGCTTGCTGCGCGAAGATGGCGGTCAAGCCCCATTGCTGGGGCATTAGGGAGTCGTTCGGCGGAACCACGGCGATATGCCGGATCCGGTTAGGCTCCACATAGTTCACCGAGGGATGGGCAGCGAGAAGTTTCGACGTGGACGCCTGGACACCCGGCGGCAGGCGCAACAGGTAGGTGTTCCTCTCGCGGCTGACGAGGCTGACCAGCGCCCGGGGCGCCAGTGCGGCCAGGATCGCTTGGATATCCGCTCCCGGCTGCAGCCCTATCAGTAATTGATCGGGCACCACCCGTTCACCCGGGCCAGCCAGGAACTCCTTGCCGGCGAATAGGCATGAGCAGGAACTGAGGGCGATCAGCAACCCAATCAGCGCTCTGGTGTGCCGGTTGAAGGCTGATGGCATACTTTGCACGGACCGTTATGGGACATGGAATGTATGGTCCATTGTAGTACGCCGGAGATGTTTTTGAAGTCGACGTTAGTTGGGTTACGAACGGGGGAAAGCGGCTGCAGAACGGCGGCCGCAGGGAGTGGTCCCATAGCGAATTTTGCAAGGGTCAAATTCAACGGAGATATCCGCTCACCCGGTCCAAATTCCACACCCGAACTGGCGAGCGTTATGATAAATCGCACATGCGTCTTCGCTTGATCGCTTCGCTGTTGTTCCCCATCCTCGCGTTGTGCCAAACTTCGCCTCAGCCGCAAGACCTCGAGGCCGTCGTCACCACCGACCTCGGCGCCTTCCGCTTCGAATTCACGCCCGACAAAGCGCCGAAACACGTCGACCAGTTCCTCACGCTCGCCCGTCAAGGGTATTACGACGGCAGCGCCTTCTTTCACGTCGTCCCCAACGGCATGATTCAGGGCGGCGATCCGCTGCTGAAAGACCCCAAGACCGCGCGCAATCTCTGGGGTTCCGGCGGCCTCAACCTGCTGCCTTCCGAAATCAGCAGCCTCAAACATGAACGTGGCGCGGTTTCCGCCGCCCGCATTCCCAACAAGCCCGATAGCGATGGCGCGCAGTTCTTCGTCTGCCTCTACCCGCAACCCTCGCTCGACGGGCAGTACACCGTCTTCGGACACATTACCGAAGGCATCGAAGTCGCCGGCAAGATCTCGCAAGTTCCCGTCGCGGCCGATGGCAATACCGAAACTCCCGTCCGCATCCTCAAGGTGACCATCGAGAGGAAAAGGGTCGAACCATTTCTCGACGCCTCTCCCGATGAGATGCGCAAGACCGTCACCCTCAAGACGACTCTTGGCTTGGTCCGGATCGCAATGGAGCCCGGCTGGGCGCCGAATCACGTGCGCAATTTTCTAAAATTGGTGTCCACGGGCTGGTACGACGGCACCGCGTTCCATCGCCTGGTAAAAGGCTTCGTGCTGCAAGGCGGTATGCCGAACACCAGATTCGGCAGCCCCACTCACCCCGCCGATCGCTGGGTGCACACGCTGAAAGGGGAGTTCCATGCCGACATCAAGCATGTCCGCGGGATCGTCTCCATGGCCCGCGGTGACGATCCCGACTCCGCGGACACCAGCTTTTTCCTGATGCTCGGAGACGCTCCCTACCTCGATGGCAAATATTCCGCGTTTGGCCGGGTGGTGTCCGGCATGGAAGTTCTGGACGCGTTTGAAAAAGAAGATGTGGACGGCGAGACACCCAAGCGAAGGCTGGAGTTGATCCAGGCGACGATCGAAAAATAGCAGACGTGGCGCAGCAAGGTATTGCCTTTTTCGACTTGCATACCGGAGTGCCTACGCCACCACCGGCGGGACCAGCGTTTTCAGAAACTCGTGCGCCACGCGGAAGCCGCGCTTGTACTGCTCGGTAAAATCCGTCCCGCTGTATGCCGGGTAGTAAAACTGGTCCTCGCCCTCGATGTTCATGGCGCCCGTGTAACCCACTTCCGAGAGCACGCTGAAGAAGCCCTTCCAGTCCATCGAACCGCTTCCCGGCAGCCGGAAACGCCACCACCGCTGGCCGTTCACGGGCTGGATCCCGCCGCGTTTCACCAGGTGCCAGAGGATCTCCGTGTCCTTCAGATGGACATCGTAAATCTTATTGGCGAATTCGCGCGCCGCCGCCACCGGATCCATGAACTGCCAGATTAAATGCGACGGGTCGAACTGCAGACCGACGTGCGGACTATCGTTAAAAGCCTTGAAAAGCGCTTCCCATCCCACCGGACCGGTGGCGATGTTCGGTCCGCCGGCGTAGGGCTCCCACAGGATGCGCACGTTGTTCTTCTGGCACGAAGCGAAATATTTCTCGTTGTAGACCTTGACGATCTCGTCCACCTGTTTCTGGAGCTGCATGCCTGGGATAGTGCCGCTCTGTCCGCCGATGTTGGGGATCCCGAGCTTGCCGCACAGATCCAGGCATTTGAGCGTGTAGCCGTTCTGCTGCTCGCGCTTGGCCGGGTCGGGGTCGATGTGGTTGCCGTCCACTGCCAGTGAGGAAATGTAAATTCCACTCTTGGCAATCTTGTCCTTGATGCCCGCGATGGCGGCATCGTTCAGCTCATCGGGATTGAGCCGAAGTTGTGCACTGGTGAATCCTTCGGCTTTCACAAAGTCCAGATTGGATTCCGAGTATTGCATCAATACTCCCAGCCTGGGTTTCCAATTGGTCGGACGGTTGCGCTGCGCCTGGGCGGCGGCCGCCGCCGATATCGCGGTAAGAACGGTGCGTCGTGTGAGGGTCACGAAATGAAGTTACTCCCATGCCGGCTCGCGCGCAACTCCGCCGCGCCCCCGGCCCGGTGTATACTGCACACTGCGGAGGAGATTGAAACGGATGAGCGATGCACTCAGTGGGGCGGACTTCAAAGCGCAATTGCGCGCGGGTCACCCGAAAATGGGACTGTTTTTGAACGCGCATAGCCCGACGGTGGCCGAGCAACTGGCCCACAGCGGCTACGACTGGTTGCTGGTGGATACGCAGCACGGACCCATGGGGAACCTCGAATTATCCGCCATGCTGGCGGGGATTTCCAATGGCGGCGCGAAGTCGATGGTGCGCGTGGCGGGCTACCACGATCGCGGCGGGATTCAGCAGTCGCTCGATATGGGGGCCGACGGCGTGCTCGTGCCGTATATCAACACGGCGGATGAAGCGCGGCAGGCGGTAAGCTGCTGTCGCTATCCTACCGCTGGAACGCGCTCTGTTTATTTTCCGCAGCGGAGCATGAACAAAGCCGGTCTGCTGGGATATGCCGGCGCGGCCAACAGTAACACCATCGTGGCGCTGCAGGTGGAGACTGCGTCCTGCATCGAAAACATCGATGAGATCGCCGCCGTGCCGGGAGTCGATATTCTGTTCCTCGGTCAGAACGATCTCTGCATGTCCATGGGGCTCTACGAAAAGTATGAGTTCCCGCACATGTACACTTCGCCCGAACTGCAGGCGGCTACCGATAAATTACGCGCCGCCGCGAAGCACAACAACGTCATCCTGGGCCTGTTTCTGTTCGGTACGGCGCGGGTAGCGGAGTTTCTGGCCAAGGATTTCACTTTCGTCTCCATCGGCAACGATTTGCACCATATCCTGACGCAAGCCACCGCGTATGTGAAGGACATGGAAAGCATCTCCGCCGGCAAGTGGTCGCGGCGCCCGACCTCGCTGATGTAATGCACCGCAGCCACAGCGAGCTTCGCTCGCCTCCGGAGTTTAGCCTTTTTGTGGGACATGCTTTAGCTTGTCAGGCGAACCTGGTTCGCCCGCAGCGAGCTTCGCCGGCTTGGACAAGCTGAAGCATGTCCCACGGGGCAGCCTCGCCCGACCGGTGCTTGTGGCACAATCTACAAATGACGACTCGCGCGTTTCTAGCTCTTCTCTTAGCCGCCGGCGCCGCCTCCGCGCAGAGTCCGGTCAGCGGACACCGCGTCCATCGCTTGATCATCCACAACGCTACCGTAATTGATGGCAACGGCACGCCAGCGAGCGGCCCGAAAGACATCGTCATCGAGAACAACACCATCGCCGACGTGATCGCGCTCGATCCCGTCGCCGTCAGCCGCGGCGCACGCACTCAGCTCACAGCCGATGCCGTCATCGACGCTACCGGCAAGTACGTCCTTCCCGGCCTCATCGATGCGCACGCCCATCTGCAGGAGGAGCGCGGCGGCAAACCGCAGCCCATCGAATACGAGCTCGACATCTGGCTCGCCTGCGGCATCACCACCATCCGTGACGTCGGCAGCGACATGAAGCGCGCCCTGGAACTCCGCCGTCTGAGCGCCGCGGGCCAGATCGCCGCTCCCCGCATTTTCGTGTACCCCATGTTCGGCCGGCCCAAGACGCCGCAGGAAGCTATCGCTCACGTGCGCGAACTGAAGCAGGCCGGCGCCGACGGCATCAAACTTCTCGGCATCGACCGCGACACCATGCAGGCGATGGAGGTCCAGGCGCACGAAATGGGGCTCCGCATCGCCCATCACGTGGGAGTGGAAGAGACCAACGCCTGGGACGATATCCATTTCGGCACCACCAGCATCGAGCACTGGTACGGCATCCCCGACGCCGCTATCGACGGCGGCGTGCAGAATTTCCCTTCCAGTTACAACTACAACAACGAGACCGACCGCTTCCGCTACGCCGGCCATCTCTGGCGTGAGGCCGATCAGGATCGCCTCACCGAGGTACTGCAAGGCATGGTGGACGCGCACGTGGCGTGGGTTCCCACCCTCGATATTTACGAGGCCAGCCGCGATCTGCAGCGCGCCCAGACCCAACCCTGGTTCGCCGAATTGTTACATCCCACGCTGGAAGAATACTTCCGCCCGAATCCCGCCAACCACGGCTCGTATTTCATTGGCTGGACCTCCACCGACGAGACATTCTGGAAAGAGAACTACCGTATCTGGATGGACGCCCTGCGCCAGTTCGACCGCCTTGGCGGCCTCATCGGCATGGGTGACGACGCCGGATTCATTTACCAGATGTACGGCTTCGGCCTGATTCGCGGAATGGAACTGCACCAGGAGGCGGGATTCCATCCGCTCAAGATCATCCAGCAGGCCACCGGGAATAACGCCAAAATTCTCGGGCAGGAAGACCACCTCGGCCGCGTGCGGGCCGGTTGGAACGCCGACCTGATCGTGGTGAACGGCAATCCCCTGGAGAATCTCAAAGTGCTCTACCCCACCGGCGTCGACGAGATCCACGATGGCAAGCAGATGCACACCGGCGGCGTGGAATGGACCATCAAAGACGGCATTCCCTATCACGCTCCGGAGTTGTTGGCGAAGGTGAAGGAGATGGTGGTGCAGGCGCGCGCCGCCAACAAATAATCGGCGCTAGCGATTGAAGGCCTTTTCGCTGACCCAATGGAATCCCCGCCCGAGCAGGTTGGTGTGGGTGACATCCATCTTCTTCAAGCGCACCGCCAGCTGATGGCCATCGACTGTGCCGGTCAAGGTCAAATGGTCGGCATCCGGCCGCGACCACGTTAGCGCCAGGGGTGTTTTCGCGTCATTGCTCAGTATCGTTGACTTGGCGGTATCGAAGCGGACAACGTAGGCGTGGACAGAATCGTCCATGCCTCGTGTGCCGATGCCATTGGGACTCTGCGTCACGAATCTCCGCCAGCGAGCCGTGTCCGTCAGCAGCGGCGGAAGCGTCTGCCCATCGCGCGTGAATTCTTCCACGTCCCAGATTCCGTACAACGATGATTTCGGCGCCGCGAGCTTGGAAGCTCCCTCGATCGTCCCGATCGCACTCGTGACCACCGTATAGCCAATTACGAGGGTCTTCACAATTCCCCCCGCCACACGCCATTTCTTGGCGGCGAAATGCGGCTGCGCCGGCGCCAGCGCCGCCGGCTTGTTGCGGATGAAGAAATCGCACAACGGCCGAAGATCGGGAATCAGCAGATAGCCGCACATCAGAACCAGATGCGTGGAGAGCAGCTTCACCGGGACATCGTAAGCGTAATTCAGTATGGCCACGTTGGTCATCACCGCGGCCGTAACGAGGGCGCCCAACGTTGTCGCACGGCGGAAAAAGAGCAGCACGCCGCCGAGCAGTTCGCATGCACCCGCAAAGAAAGTGTAAGGCGTGGAGAAGCCCATGAATGTCCACAAAAGCCCCATAGGCGAGACATCGCGCAACGGCTCGATCAGCCGGCCGAGCGACGGGTCGGCGAACTGCAGCTTGACTGCCTTCGCCGATCCGTAGGCGAACATCGTCAGGGCCAAAGCGTAGCGCAGCGCCACTCGCAGCCACTCGTTCAGCCTGGTGTATTCCTTGCGCCGGCCGAAAATGGTCCAGACCACCGTGGCGACAATCGAAATCACCAGGTGGCAGAAGAGCAGCACCCAGTCCGACGTCTTGTCGCCGCTGCCGCTGATGAAATAAGCGATCGGCGTACTCAGATGGAGTACATGCTGGCCGACCCACGGAACAAACCAGTGCGAGATCTGCTCGTACGGCAGAAACTCCACCACATTTTGAAAGGCGATCAGGCAATACAAGCCGAAATAGCAAAAGGCAAAACGGAACGCCACGCGAGTGATGGGACGCCACTCGCTGACCGTGGTTTGCGCGTGCGGGGTGGCGATGCTGGCCATCCTGAAATGATAATACGGCGGCGCTCTGTTTTCTTGCAGTCGAATGGGCTATCGCCCCGAAGTCGAGGCCAAGCTCGAAAGTGTCAGAAGAAATTTCTCGCAGAGCCGCGGAGCTCGCAGAGAAACACACGAACCAGCCAGGCCGGAATTGGTTGCGGCTTTGCCGCTCCGTAATCTCCGCCGCCTCCGCGTGCTCAACTCTTGCCTTCGACTTTGCCTTCTCCGTGTCTCCGTGGCTCCGTGGTGAAACATTCCCTATTGTAGACAACTTAGGCGTTCTATTGTAAACTGCTTAGGTATACCGAAGCCATGAGCAAACCGTCCGACTTAATCCACGGGACGCTGGACCTGCTGATTCTCAACACCATCTCCCTTCAGCCGCAGCACGGCTGGGCGATCGCCAAGCGAATCCAGCAAGTCTCGAATGAAGTCTTGCAAGTCAGCCAGGGCGCGCTCTACCCCGCCCTGCATCGCCTCGAACAGCAGGGCTGGATCCGCTCCGATTGGAAAGTTGCCGAGAGCGGCCGCGACGCCAAATTCTACTCCCTCACCAAAGCCGGACGCGCGCAGTTGCAAAAAGAACTCGACCAGTGGGAGCGCCTGTCCAATGCCGTCAGCCTGGTAATCCGTCTGGCGCCGGAGCCCTCCGCATGACTCGCCGCGTCAACATTCTGCGCCTGCGGCTGCGCTCGCTGTTCCGCCGCGGACGCGTAGAGCGGGAGCTCGACAAGGAACTCGCCTTTCATCTCGCGCGGCAGGTAGAGGAAAACATTGCCCGTGGAATCCCGCCACAAGAGGCGCGCGATGCCGCCCAACGCGCCCTCGGAGGCGTGGCCCAAATTCAGGAGGAATGCCGCGATATGCGCCGCACCAATTTCATTGAAACACTCGCCAGCGATCTTCGCTATGCCATCCGCTCTCTGCGGCGCACTCCCGCGTTCACCGCCATCGTCGTTCTCACGCTCGCCCTAAGCATTGGCGCGAATAGCGCCATTTTCAGCGTGATTCAGGGCGTTCTATTGCGCCCCCTGCCATACCCGCAAGCCGATCGTCTGGTGCGCATCTATTTTCAGAGCGATAGCCAGCCGAAATTCCCGATCAACCCCAACGATTTTCTCGATTTCCGCCAGCGCAACCGCTCCTTCGAGAGCCTCGCGGCGATGACGCGGCACGACGTGCAGCTTTCAGGTGCGGGCGATCCGGCGATGCTCAGCGGATTCCAGGTGAGCGCGGGCTACTTTCATCTGCTGGGCATCAACCCCGCCCGTGGCCGCGACTTCTCCGCGGAAGACGAACTCCACGGCCGCGGCCGTTCCGCCATCGTCAGCGATCGGCTTTGGCGCACGCGCTTCTCCGCCGACCCCACCATTGTCGGCCGCACCATTACTCTCGACGAGGTTCCCTTCACGGTTATCGGCGTCACCCCGCCGGCCGTCCACCACCCCGGCAACACCTATCATGAAGTCGCCGAGGGCGAGACGGTGGATATCTGGTGCCCGTTCGACTTCGGCGAAAACACCAAAGACCGCGGCTCGCATTACATGGACGCGTTCGGGCGCCTGAAACCGGGCAACTCGCCGCAACAGGCCACGGCCGACCTGAGCGCCGTGCTGGCACAGATGGCTACCGAGCATCCCAACGAAAAAGGCTGGCGGATCTATACACTTCCACTCTTCCAGGAAACCGTCGGACGCACGCGCAACCTGCTGCTCATGCTCTTGGGCGCCGTGGGCCTGCTGCTTCTAATCGCCTGCGTAAACGCGGCGAATCTTCTGCTGGCGCGCGCCAGCGTACGGGTTCGCGAAATCGCCGTGCGTTCCGCGCTGGGCGCCGCCCGCAGCCGCATTGTCCGCCAGTTGCTCACCGAAAGCATGGCGATCGCTCTCGCGGGCGCGGCGCTCGGCACGCTCTTTGCTTTCGGTGGAGTTCGCGTGCTGGTGGCCTGCCTGCCGGCGGGATTCCCGCGCGCGGCCGAGATTCGTTTGGATTCCGGAGTTTTCGCGTTCACTTTGGGCGTGGCCGTATTCACCGGCCTTCTCTTCGGACTGGCGCCGGCGCTCACCGCCTCGCGCGCCGACTTGCAGCACAGTCTCCGCGAGGGTGGCCGCGGCACTACCGCCGGCGCACACCACGCGAGCCTTCGAAGCGCCCTGGTGGTGGGAGAGTCGGCCCTCGCCTGCGTCCTTCTCATCGGCGCCGGACTCCTGCTCCACAGCTTCGTCAACCTCCTGCGCGCCGATCCAGGATTTCGAGCCCAGCAGGTGCTGACTGCCTCCATCAGCCTGCCCGGCGAGCAATACCGCGGGGGCCCGCAACGCACCCAGTTCTTCACCAACCTCATCGATACACTGCAACACTCATCCGGCATCGCGGCCGCCGGCGTCGGATCGGACCTTCCCTGGACCGGATACGACGAAAACTTCGGGGGCTGGGCCATCGAGGGCCGGTCCGACGACTACAACTCCAAAACTACCGCGCGCTACCACGCTGCTTCACCCGATTATTTTCGCGCCCTCGGCATTCCTCTCCTGCGAGGGCGATCTTTCGACGATCGAGATACCCACGACTCGCCGCACGTCGTCGTCATCAACGAGAGCATGGCGAACCACTACTGGCCCGGCGAAGATGCCGTCGGGAAAAGGATCTCGTTCGAAGATCACCCGAAGGCGGATAAAGATTGGATTCGCATCGTCGGCATCGTCAAAGATGTTAGAGATTTGCCCGATAGCGCTGGCTTGCGAGCGGCATTTTGGATGCCTTATACCCAATTCCAGGACCGGCGGTACTCGGTCGTGGTTCGTTTTACCTCCACTCCTTCGGTAGCCGCCGCTCAACTGCGTCAGGCGGTGCGGCAACTCAATCCCGACCTGGCGATCGGCGATCTCCTCTTCATGGACCAGATTGCCGATGCGGCCTTCTCCGGCCATCGCTTCGCGTTATGCCTGGTAGCGCTCTTCGCGCTGGTGGCATTGGCGCTCGCTACCTTCGGAATGTACGGCGTGATCTCCTATTCGGTAAACCGCCGCATGAGCGAATTCGGCCTGCGGATGGCGCTCGGCGCCCGCCCGTGCGACTTGCAACGGATGATTGTCGGACAGGGTCTGGCACTGGCTGCCCTGGGCGCGGCAATCGGACTGGCGGCGGCAATAGCATTCGGCCGCCTGCTCTCCAGCCTGCTCTACGGCGTCCGCGCCACTGACCCCCTCACCCTCTCCGCCGTGGCGCTGCTGGCTATCGTAACGGCGGCTGTCGCCTGCGCACTGCCGGCCCGCCGCGCCACCGGCGCCGATCCCTTACGTTCCCTGCGCTCCGAATAGAAGAAACAGATTGGGCCACGGATGGACACGGATTCACACGGATAAAACCGAGCGATTTTCGTTTCGTTTCTTATCCGTGTGCATCTGTGTCCATCCGTGGCCAATAATGTCTTTGACGGAAGCGACGAAAGGCTCATCCCGATCTAGGGAGCGGTTTTCATTTTGTTACCATGATGTTTTCCGGCATTTCGAGTCCCTTCTGCCTTTTTTGTCTCCAAATGAATATGTATAGGCCCGTACCGAGAGTTCCCGATTTTCCAGCTATGGAGCGCGAACTCCTGCGCTTTTGGGAAGAACGCCAGATCTTCCGGAAACTGCGCACGCAGACAGCTGGCGGCCCGCCTTGGTCGTTCCTCGACGGCCCCATCACCGCCAACAATCCCATGGGCGTGCACCACGCCTGGGGACGATCGTTGAAAGACATGTACCAGCGCTACCACGCCATGAACGGCCAGGAACTGCGCTATCAGAATGGCTTCGATTGCCAGGGGCTGTGGGTCGAAGTCGAGGTGGAAAAAAGCCTCGGGCTTGGGACCAAGCGCGAAATCCGCGACTATGGCATCGAGAATTTCGTCCGCGCCTGCAAAGAGCGCGTGCTCACTTTCGCCGCGCGCCAGACCGAGCAATCCGTCCGCCTGGGCTATTGGGCCGATTGGGACGACCCCAAACTGCTGATTGCCCTCCGCGATGCTCTCGCCGATGGCGACCGCGTGGTCTCCGCCAAGCTGCCCAGCGGTAAGGAAGTGACCGCGCGCGCCAGCGAGATTGTCCGCAAGCTCGGCTCGCTCGAATACGGCGGCAGCTATTTCACCTTCTCCGACGAAAACAACTACACCATCTGGGCCTTCCTCAAGAAGTGCCACGCCGAGGGCTTCGTTTACCGCGGCCACGACGTGATGCCCTGGTGCGGCCGTTGCGGCACGGGCCTTTCGCAAATGGAAGTGGCCGAAGGCCGCCGCATCACCGCCCACACTTCCGTCTTCGTGCGCTTCCCCATTCGGGGCCAGGAAAAGACCGCGCTCCTGGTCTGGACCACCACGCCCTGGACGCTCACTTCGAATGTCGCCGTCGCCGTAAATCCCGAGATGACGTATCTCAAGGTCCGCCACAGCGACTGGATGTACTACGTCGCCAAGGGCAACTTCGAGCACGACCGCCTGCAAGACCTGCAAGTGGAGGGCAAGCACGAGACTCACAAGCTGCCATCAATCCGCACGATTCTCAAAGGCAGCGGCGGCGTGGAAGTCATCGAGGAACTGACCGGCAGCAGTCTGCTCGGCCTCACTTACGACGGTCCTTTCGACGATCTGGCGGCGCAGAATACGCCCGGCGGAGTGTTCCCTTACGGCCAGACCGGCGGCGGCGCCACCGCGGCGGCCGCGCATCGCGTCATCGCCTGGAGCGCCATCAGCGAAGCGGAAGGTACGGGACTGGTCCACATCGCGCCCGGCTGCGGCGCGGAAGACCAAGAGTTGGGCAAAGACAACGGCATCCCGTTCATCGCCCCGCTGGATGAAAGCGCGGTCTTCCTCGAGGGCTTCGGACCGTTCACCGGGAAGAGCGCCAGCGAAGTTCCCGACGACATCGTCGCGGCCCTGAAAGCTTCCGGCTTTCTGGTAGCGAAAGAGAAGTACCCGCACGTTTATCCACATTGTTGGCGCTGCAAATCGGAATTGGTCTTCCGTCCGGTGGACGAGTGGTTCATCCGCATGGACTGGCGCGATCGCATTCAGGCCGTCGTGCCCGGCATCAAGTGGATTCCGCCCGAGGGCGAAGCGCGCGAGCTCGACTGGCTCAAGAACATGAGCGACTGGATGATCTCCAAGAAGCGCTTCTGGGGACTCGCTCTGCCCATCTGGGTGTGTGGCGAATGCGAGCACTTTACCGTGATCGGCAGCCGCGAAGAACTGCGCGACAAGGCCGTGCAGGGCTGGGAGACATTCGAAGGCAACTCGCCGCATCGACCCTATATCGACGCCGTCAAGATTAAGTGCGAGAAGTGCGGCGGCATCTCCACGCGCATCGAAGACGTGGGCAATCCCTGGCTCGACGCCGGCATCGTCTCCTTCAGCACGCTTGGATTCACCACCGATCGCGAGTACTGGAAGAAGTGGTTCCCGGCCGATCTGGTCCTCGAAAGTTTCCCCGGCCAGTTCCGCAACTGGTTCTATTCGCTTCTGGCCATGAGCGCCATGATGGCCGACCGCGCGCCCTTCAAAGCGCTGCTGGGCCACGCCCTGGTGCGCGATGCCCGCGGCGAAGAGATGCACAAATCCAAGGGCAACTCCATCGCCTTCGATGAGGCGGCCGAGGTGCTCGGTGCGGAGGTGATGCGCTACCTCTACGTCGAACAGAAGACCGCCCAGCATCTCAATTTTCCCGATCTGCACCCCACTGGCAATACCGGCGCCACGATCGACGGTGAAGCTCGCCGCAAGCTGCTGACATTCTGGAATTGCTACAGCTTTTTCGTCATGTACGCCGAAGCCGACGGCTGGAAACCCGGCGCGCCGTTGCCGGTGACCAATGAATTGGACCGCTGGGTGCTGAGCCGTTTGCAGCGCCTCATCGCATCGGCCCACACCGCGCTCCAAAACTACGAGCACTTCCGCGTGATCGAGGCCTTCCAGGAATTCGATGAGCAGTTCTCCAACTGGTACCTGCGCCGCTCGCGCCGCCGCTTCTGGGACAGCGATCCGCTCGCTTATCAGACCCTTTACGCCGTCCTGACGACCGTGATCCGGCTCATGGCGCCCGTGCTGCCATTTCTCACCGAGGAGATCTATCAGAATCTGGTGCGCTCGGTGGAACCGGCGGCGCCGGAATCGGTGCACCTCACGCCCTATCCGCAAGTCGACACCTCGCTGGTCGACGAGCATCTGGAGCAGGCGATCGACGCTGTGATCCGCATCAAGAATCTGGCGCTGAATCTGCGCACCGCCAGCAAAGTCAAAATCCGCCAGCCGCTGGGCACGCTCTACGTCGTGCCGCAGAATGCCGCGGAACGCAGAGTGCTGGAGAATTCCGACTACGCAGCGCAGATCCTCGACGAGGCCAACGTTAAGAAGCTGGAGCTCAGGGACGATAAAAAATCACTGGTAACCGCACGACTTACGGCCAATGTGAAGAAGCTTGGGCCGCGCGCCGGCAAGCACCTGAAGACCATCATTGCAGAGCTGGCCAAGATGGACCCGGAGGGCGGGGCGCTCGGCGTTCCGGTGGAGGGCCAGATCTTCCCGTTTTTCCAAGATGACATCGTAGTCTCCTACGAGGGCCCGGCTAATTTGGTTTGCAACTCGATCGATGGCACCTTCGGGGCGCTCGATACCACGCTTACGCCGGAGCTGCTTCAGGAAGGCCTCGTCCGCGACTTCAATCGCCTGGTGCAAGACCTTCGCAAGTCTTTGGGACTGCAAATCTCCGACCGCATCGTATTGAAATACGCCGCTTCGGACCGCATCGCGGAGGCCATCGAAGCGCACGCGCCATATCTCCGCAATGAACTCCTGGCGGAGCGCATCGAGCGTCATCCGTCGCTCGAAAGCGGCACCAAACTGTCGCTCGCCGGAGAGCCGATCGTGGTAGACATCGCGAAGGTCTGACGTGGCGCAGGCACTCCTGCTTGCAGCGCCGGCACTCATGCCGGCGAGACGCGAGCGCAAAGGCCGCGCCCCGGCAACCCGCTTCCATTCAAGCGCGCACTCTTTCCGAGCCGCACGCGTGAGCAAGCGGTTCCGTGTTTCCTGGAATCTGCAGTAAGCCCGCAGACCACTCCCTCACGGTCGCGGCTCGGAAACTCAACCCGCACTCTGCTGTAACATCACAAGGCCCTCCGCCACTGCTACAATTCCGGTGTGGCCCGAGTCCTGATGGTATCTTCCGAGGCGCAACCGCTCGCCAAGACCGGCGGTCTTGCCGACGTGGTTGGCGCGCTGCCAGGCGCATTGCGGGAATCGGGCGATGAGGTCGCGGTGGTCGTGCCGCGCTACGGCTCGATTGACCTGAAACGCGCCCGCCGCGTCTACGACGGCATTGCCGTTTACCTGGGAACTTCCCGCCACGATATCGCCATTTACCAGGCCCCCGCCGAGTTCCCCTATTACCTGGTCGATTGCCCGCCGCTATTCGACCGTAAGGGCTTCTACGGCGAATCGGGCATCGATTACCCGGACAACCACATTCGCTTCGCCGTTTTCGCCCGCGCCGCCCTCGCCGTGGCGCGGGTCCTTTTCCGGACCGATATCTTCCACTGCCACGACTGGCAGGCCGGACTCGTCCCTGCCCTGCTCCGCAGCAGCTTTTCCACCGACCCGACCTACCTTGGAGTGAAGTCCCTCTTCACCATCCACAACCTGGGATATCAGGGCCTCTTTCCTAAGAGCGCGATGGCCGAAGCCGCCCTCGACACCGCCCTCTACCGCCCCGACGGACTGGAGTTCTTCGGCCAGATCAGCTATATCAAGGGCGGTATCGCTTTCGCCGACGCCCTCAACACCGTCAGTCCCACCTACGCCCGTGAGATCCAGACACCCGAGTATGGCTTCGGGCTCGATGGCGCGCTGCGCGCACGGGCGAGCGTGCTGAGCGGCATCCTCAACGGAGTCGACTATCAGCAGTGGAGTCCGGAAGTCGATGCGCACCTGCCGGCCCGCTATTCGGCTGACGACCTAAGCGGCAAGTCCTTCTGCAAGCAGCAGTTGCTGGAGGAGTTCGGGCTGCCGCAATCTGCCAGGGACCGCCCGCTGATTGGCATCGTTTCGCGTTTCACGCGGCAGAAGGGAACCGACCTCATTGCCGAGGTCGCCAGCCAACTCGTGGCGGACGACCTGTACCTGGTGGCGCTCGGTTCCGGCGAGCCGGAGTACGAGGCCTTTTTCCGTCAAATGGCAGCTCAGCATCCCAGCCGCATCGCCGTCCGGATCGGCTTCGATAACGGCTTGGCGCACCGCATCGAAGGCGGCTCCGACATGTTCATCATGCCCAGCCGGTACGAACCTTGCGGGCTCAATCAGATCTACAGCTTGCGGTATGGGACTGTCCCCGTGGTTCGCGCTACCGGAGGGCTGGATGATACTATCGAGGAGGGTACCGGGTTCAAGTTTTCGGATTACTCCGGGCAAGCGCTTATGGGCGCCGTACGGGCCGCGGCGGCGGCATTTTCGGATCGCGATGCCTGGCACGGAATCATGCGCCGGGGAATGGCAAAGGATTTCTCCTGGAGGGCCTCCGCCACTCTCTATTCAGCGCTTTACCGGCGACTTTTGGGTGGACATTGAATCTTTTTCGGGCCAAACGATTCTAATTGACAGGGAGAGAAAATGGCAGGTCAGAATACAGTAACAGGGCAGAATGTATCGGCGGGTCACGAGAACACTCTGACATTTACCGATGCCGGTTTCGACCAGGACGTGCTCCGGTCGGAAGTGCCGGTGCTGGTGGATTTTTGGGCCGAATGGTGCGGCCCGTGCCGGCAGATGGGACCGACTATCGACTTGGTGGCTACCGAGTACGTCGGCAAAGTGAAGGTCGGCAAAGTGGACGTGGATGCCAATGGCGGCACGGCCATGCGCTACAACGTTCGCGGCATCCCCACGCTGCTTTTATTCAAGGGCGGCCAGGTGGTGGAGCAGCGCGTCGGCGCGATCGGCAAGTCCGACGTCAAGAAGATGATCGATGCGCACGTCTAAGCGCTCCGTCTAAAAGCGCTACGTACGAAATCGTACAGAATTCCCGGCCGGGCGCCTGAAAAGGTTCCCGGTTTTTGCTTTTTTGGCTGAAAACCACCAGGGGGTGGCTGAAATGAGTAGATAACCTTACTGCAACTAGTAGCATCTATAAGGGTGTAGCAAGGAGGAGGTGGCCAAAATGGAACGCCACTTAACGAGATTCGGATTCCGAAAGTTTTTATCGATAAGCTGTGTTTTACTGATGGCCGGAATGGGCACGGCGACGTTTGCACAGGCGCCCGCGCCACCCCAGAGTCAAGCACAAGGCCAGGCTCAGGGGCAGACCTTCGCGCCGCAGCAACTGGATAACCTGGTAGCGCCTATCGCGCTCTATCCCGACCCGCTGCTCGGGCAAGTGTTGGCCGCCAGCACCTACCCGGTAGAACTGGTGGAAGCGCAGCAATGGCTGCAGGCCAACGGTAATCTTCACGGGCAACAGCTGGTGGACGCCGCCAAGCAGCAGAACTGGGATGCCAGCGTTCAGGCCCTCGTGGCCATGCCCGACGTTCTGGCGAAACTAAACCAGGACATCCACTGGACTACCGATTTGGGGAACGCTTTCCTGGCGCAGCCATCCGATGTGATGGCCTCGGTGCAGCGCATGCGCGCCCGCGCCGAATCCAACGGGAAGCTGCAATCCAACCAGCAGGAAACGGTGACTACGCAGACCCAGAACGGCCAGCAGGCGATTGAAATTCAGCCCGCCGACCCGCAGGTGATTTACGTTCCTACTTACGACCCCTCGTATGTGTGGGGAGCTCCGGAGTGGGGCTACTATCCTCCGCTGATGTATCCGGCTTATGGATGGGGTTGGTACCCCGGCATTCGCATTGGACTCTTCTTCGGTGGATGGGGCGGCTGGGGTTGGGGCGGTTGGGGTTGGGGCTGGGGCCCGAACTGGTTCGGCGGCGGTCTGTTCATTAACGCAGGCTTCTTCAACCATTACGGCTACGGTTTCGGCGGCGGCTACGGCCGTGGGTTCGGCGCGGGATTCCGCGGGACTGCGGCGTGGGCGCACGATCCGGCCCACCGCATGGGAGCAGGCTATGCCAATGCTGGCCTGAACGCCCGCTACGGCGCAGCTTCGCAGGCAGCGCGGATGGCTTCCGCCCGGTCCGGCAGTTACCATAGCTTCGCCAGCACTGGAAGCTCCGTCCGCGGCAGCAACTCGGTGAGCGCGGCAGGCGCTCGCAGTTACGGTGCGGGTGCGGCTGGGGTTCGTAGCTCCGGCGCACAAAGCGCGGCTGGAGTTCGCAGCTACGGCGCACAAGGCGCCAGTGGCTATCAGCACTTCCAGAGCGGGCGTCAGTCCTACCAGGCTCCGGCGCAGCGCTCTTACTCCACCGGCGGACAGCGGTACGGTTCGGCGGGCGGCGCGCAGCATTACAGCGCACCGTCGGCGCAGCATTCCTCCGCTCCGTCGTCTCATTCCTCCGCCCCGAGCGGTCATAGCGTCGGCGGTGGAGGCGGTCACAGCTCCGGCGGCCACAGCGGTGGTGGCGGCCACGGTGGCGGCAGAAGGTAAGGGATCGGTTTAGTTGTAACAGCGGGAGCGGGTCGGCTAGATGCCGGCCCGCTTTTTTTTGCTTGGGGGCCCGCGGTGCTATCCCAATAATTCCCGCTGGCTCGCCATCCGTTGTTCGCGTTCGCGCGCGAACCGCTCAATCCCCGCGAAGATGGATTTCGGATCGAGATGCGCTTCCTCGATCACCTCGACCTCCAGTCCGCCCGTGCGCCAGTTGTTGTCCCAGTCGGACGTAAGCGAGTACTCGTCGGTCAGTGGCCCGACATTGCGCACTGGCCACATGCGCCGCGTGCCCGTCGATACCACCATCAGATCGTAATACGCTTCTGGTGGAAGCATTGAGCGGCGATAGGCTTCCGGCTGCCGGTCGAAGAGATCTTCGCTGACGGCGGCGATTACCTTCACGTTGACGCCGGCCTCGTCCAGGTGCTTCAGCTCCTTCAGCAGATTGACCGTGGAACTCGACCCCTGCACGACCACATACCCATGCCGCGGACCGGGCCCGAAATCGCGGATCGCGTAGAAGCCTTTGGCGGCGGCTTTCAGGTCGCTGTCGGCGAAGGTCGACCGGTCGGCTACCGGGAAATCGGGCCGCGCCACTTCGAGGGTGATCAGCCCCACTTTAGGATCGCGCGCGGCGATCTCGGCGGCGGCGAAATAGCCCGCCGCGACATCGTTGTAGTCCCAGAAATTCAGATTAATGGCCTGCCCGCGCGGGAATAGCTTCCACACCTGCGGAGCGAAAATGCCGAAGTGCGTGCGTGCGTCGGCCGCCGTCTCCGGCCCGGAGTGCGCCGAGAGAATATGCAGCACGCCCACGCGGAACTTGCTGTCCTGATTCTGCTGGCTCCAGACGCGCGCCGGCGTATACATCAGCGGAGTGAACGCGCCGTAAGTGCCGCTCAGCGCCCAGACCCCCGCAAACTTCGTGGGGTCCACCGACGCGCTTTGGCTGATCATCCCGATGGCGGTTGACACGTTGCCGGCCTCCTGGATCGGGGCCTTGAGGCGTGTCGCCACGGGATTCCGCTCGGGGTCGTAATGGCCCCACAAGCTGCCATGCTCCACATTGATCGATTCCGAAAGGTCGGCCGCCAGCGTGAAGAAGCGGTTGTCGGTCACGTAATTCATCCACTTGATGATTTCCGAGACGCCGCGGCGCGGACCGGCCGTCTCGCCCGGCTTGCGGAAGAGCGTGATCTCCACCTGCTTCTCGGCGCCCGACACGGGATTGCGCGCCGTCACCTTCTGCGGCTCGACGGGCAGCGCGGACACGCGCAGGCGGTCGTCGAGGAACGGGTCGGTTCGGGTATCGATGCCCAGCGGCAGGTCGTCCTTGACGGTGTCGCCGATGGCCACCAACCGGTCGGCCAGCCAGTCGCCCAGGCCGTTGCGGTCGAGCAGCGACATCACCACGTCGAGATTGGTCTTGAACTGAATGAGGCGCTCGCGCGGATCGCTCACCGCGCCCCCGCGGATGCCGGCGAACTCCACGCCATAATGCTTCTCGAAGGTCTGCGCCAGCGCGACGAAGTAATCGGAGTTCATCTTCATCGCGTAGGGATGGCTCTTGTAGCCGATGAGCTGATCGCCGAAGCCGGGAATTTTGCCGTCGACGGCGCCCGGCCAATATCCCTTGGTCGTCTTCCCGATGAGCACCATGGGACGCCGATCCTTCGGGTCCCAGTCGTCCATGGTCTTCAGCGCCTGCACAATCGAAGGGTAGTCGTTGCCGTGCGCGGTCAGCATCACGTTCCAGCCGTAGGAAGACCACTGGTCGGCGAGCCGATAGCTATCGTAGCAGGCATCGATCACGCCGCCCTGCAGGCTGTCGTCGATGCCGGCGTTGTTGTCGGAAAGCAGCACACGCAGGCGCTTGCCCACCTGCAGCGCGAGCGCCTGCGTCTTGAACTCCTGCGCGTGGCCTTCGGTGAGCGCGAACTCGCCTTCGAGGGCGAAAATCTTGGGGGAGTTGAGGCTGGCGGCGCCGGCGTAATCCCAGAATGCCGCCTTCCCTGCGGCCGAGGCGATGCCGACTCCGGAGGGTCCACCGTTCACGTCGTTGGTGAGGTCGGTGGCTTCCGAGTGGCCCGAGAGCGCGCGGATGCCGCGCTGTTTCGCCTGCGCGAAGAGCGGATGATCGGCGAGGCCGATGTCCTGCAGCAGCGTGGCCAGCGCGCCCGCGCCGCGGCGGAATCCAAGCGCGTCGATGGGCAGCATGGCGGTGTGCGGATCGACGTAGTAGCGGCGGTCGCCCGTCTTTTCGAGCCTGCGCGCCAGCGCCTGCCCGAGGATCATCCACAGGGCGTAGCACGTCGGAACGCTGTGGCCCGCGGCCATCATGAATCTGTCGCCGTAGGGATGCTTGGGACGCCGGTAATCGTAGCGCAGCCCGCCGAGGTCCGGCCCGGCGAGGTGCAGCGAGACATTGTACGGCGTGTACGCCAGCGGTCCGCCGAAATGGCCGGTCTGGGCATAATTGCCCAGCATGACCAGCGTCATGCAGGTCATGTATCCGATATCTTCGATGTTCTTGAGATCCTCGGCGGCCAGCGGCGATTCCGAAGACGGTACGAGCGGTTCAGTGCTAATGGACACTAGAAAACTCCCAAGCGTGATAATAGCAGGGAGCGCAATTGTGGGGCACGTCGACAGGTGGGGCTGGCCCCCAATAAGCGCTAACGTAAGCGACGCGCATCGCCAGATTGCTTGTGCCGGACGCGAGACTGGAGGCGCGCTTCCATCGTCGGCGGGAAACCGCCCAACCGTCGCGGGGCCCGGCGGGTTCACGAGGAGTAATCTCCCACATCGGGACATTTGGCTCCCCGCGTCGAAGTCACCTTACCGATAACGCCGTCTCACCCGCAATGCTCCGTCCAAAGGGTGCAGCGGACGGGGAAGGGGAGGTCCTCCAAGGTGGTTTGTGGCATAGCGATTGCCACTTCCGTCCAGCTAAAGGAATGCGGGCATAAGAGAATGAAGCATTTGCGCAATCAAAAGGTCCCGGGATGGGTATGTATGGCCCACAGGTGTGGCAGTTCGGGCCTTTCCATTTTCTTAGGAAACAGCTACGGACCTCAACTGCGCTCGACGTCGACTGTTCTCCTCGCTATCGTCGCTTCATTTTCCCTGTCAGCCCAGACCTACACGATATCGACCTTCGCTGGTGGCGGCCTTCCCGTAAACGTACCGGGAACTTCGGCCAACTTTGCGGCAGTGGGACCCGTCACGTCCGATTCAGCCGGCAACCTGTACTTCTGCGGGCAAAACGTCATATTGCGTCAGGACGCCGCTACCAGCCTCGTTACCCTTGTGGCCGGGAATGGGACACAGGGTTACAGCGGCGACGGGGGACCTGCTATCAGCGCTCAACTGAATGCCCCTTCCGCTATCGCCACAGATACCGCCGGCAACGTCTACTTCGCCGACACCAACAATCAGTCGATCCGCGAGATTTCAAAGGGCGTCATCACAACCGTGGCGGGGAACGGCACAAAAGGTTTTAGTGGCGACAATGGTCCCGCCACGAGCGCGCAGTTATCGTATCCAGGAGGCGTTGCGCTGGATGCCGCCGGCAACCTTTATATTACCGACACAGCCAACAACCGCATACGCGAAGTCTCCAAGGGAGTGATCACAACCGTGGCTGGAAACGTCGCCGGCGGCTTCAGCGGGGACGGGGGCCCGGCCGCCAGTGCCGAGTTGTGGAACCCGTTGGGCATTGCAGTAGACGCCGCAGGCAACCTTTACATCGCCGACTACGGCAACCTCCGGGTCCGCAAAATTTCCAACGGAACGATCACAACCGTGGCGGGAAATGGGCGCTTTGGCTCAGGCGGCGATGACGGCCCGGCCATCAGCGCGCCCGTGGGATCGCCAACTGCAGTCGCGATAGACTCTTCCGGCCACCTCTATCTCGCCGCCGAAAGCGTCCGCGAGGTCTCGAACGGGGTGATTACCACCGTGGCAGGCACTACGACCGCAGGCTTCAGCGGTGACGGCGGCCCGGCCACCAGCGCCCAACTGAACTCGGTTACTGGGGTCGCCCTTGACGCCGCAGGCAACCTCTACGTCGCGGACGCGGGAAACTACCGCATTCGAAAGGTCACGAACGGCGTGATCTCCACGGTCGCAGGTGGAGGACAGCAGGTAGGCGACAACGGTCCGGGCACGACCGCCCAACTGAATGATCCCATCAGTGTCGCTGCCGACTCAGCCGGCAACCTGTACATCGCCGACACGCTGCACCAGCGGGTCCGCATGGTCTCGAACGGAACGATCACAACCGTGGCGGGAAACGGAACGCCAGGATTCAGCGGAGACGGGGGCCCGGCCACGGCCGCGCAGTTGTACAGCCCTTTCGGCGTAGGCGTGGATGCCACTGGCGATCTCTATATTGCCGACATCGATAACAACCGGATCCGCATGGTCTCAAACGGAATCATTACTACCGTGGCGGGCAACGGGGCAGCCGGCTTCAGCGGCGACAACGGTCCGGCTATTGACGCCGAACTATTCATTCCCACAGCCGTGGCCGTGGACACCGCAGGTAATCTGTATATCGCAGACAGTGGCAACAACCGCATCCGTGAAGTCTCGAAGGGAATCATCACCACGGCAGCCGGGAACGGGAAGTGCTGCGCTCCTGCAAACGATGGTGGTCCAGCCACCGCTGCCGAGTTCCACAACGCTGAATTTTTGGTGACAGATCCTGCCGGCGCCCTTTATCTCTCGGACTCGGGTAGCGGTGGGAGCGTCCGTAAGGTTTCCAATGGCATCATCACCACTGTTGCAGGGGCCGGCACCTGTTGTGGTTTCGGCGGCGACAACGGACCGGCGGCGAGTGCTCAGTTATATGCCCCAAACGGCATCGCGGTGGACTCCTCCGGAGATCTTTTTATCGCCGACCACCTGCGGGTCCGCCGGGTGTCGAATGGCGTAATCACAACCGTGGCCGGAAATGGCGTGGAGGGATATTCCGGCGACGGCGGTCCCGCCACCGGCGCCGAGCTATTCGCCCCGCAGGGCATCGCCGTCGACCCTGTCGGCAACGTTTACCTCACCGACACGACCGATAACCGGATCCGAGTTCTGAATCCGTCCGGACCTTCCTGTCCCGCGACGGCCGGCCCCACCAGTTTTTCCTTCGGGCCGGCGGGCGGCAGCGTGAGCGTCGGCATTCAGACCGGCGCCACATGTCTTTGGGCAATTGAAAGCCTTCCCTCGTGGATCACCTATTCCGGTAGTCCGGTCGCAACGGGCCCGGCGACCATAACGCTTGCGATAGCGGCCAATTCGGGCTTGCAGCGCTTCGCGGCCGTCTATGTTGCCGGCATCGGCGTGTCAGTGGCGCAAACGGGGAGCACGCTGCCGGCGATCTCTGTGGGCGGTATCGTCAACGGAGCCACCTTTGGGGCGGGGCAGCCGGTTGCTCCCGGCAGTGTGGCTTCGGCGTTCGGCCTCTTTGGGACAAACAATCCGGAAGCCGCTACCGGATCGACGTTGCCCACGGAGCTATCCGATCTCTCGCTACAATTCACCAACGGAATCCGCGCGCCGCTGTATTTCGTTGCCCCGGGGCAGGTGAATTTCCAGGTCCCATGGGAATTGGCAGGGCAGACGCAGTCCTCGCTGGCCCCCGTTTTCGGTGGCCAGGTAGGCGCCAGCCAGCCCGTTAGCCTCGCGCCGTTCGCACCGGGAATCTTTATCTGGAGCGTTCCGGGAATTGCTCAGCAGGGCGCGATTCTGGATACTTTAGGGCATCTGGTCACGGCCACGAACCCGACTACGGAAGGTTCATATGTTGAGATTTACTGCACCGGCCTGGGGCCAGTAACCAACCAGCCAGAAAGCGGTGCCCCTGCACTGAGTTCTCCACTTTCGTACACGACGGCAACGCCGACCGTCGTGATCGGAGGCGTTCAAGCCAGTGTACAGTTCTCCGGACTGTCGCCGGCATATGCCGGCCTGTACCAAGTGAACACTTTGGTGCCTGCCGGGGTCACAGCCAGCCCCACCGTCCCTGTTTCGATCTCTATCGGAGGTGTGACCTCAAATACGGTAACGATATCCGTGGGTATCCTTCCCTATTGATGGGTACGCCGCGGATGCCGAAAACGACCCTATATTGCAGCACCTGAGTCGTGCTGACACCGTTCCGAGCAAGACGCTAAGAGAGTTCCTCTTTATGAAACAATATTTTCCTGGATTCTTACTGCTGGCGAGTGCTCTCACTCACGCCCAGTCCTATACCTTCGCACAGTTCGATGCTCCAACGGCCAACGGCACCTTTCCCACTGGGATCAACAACAGCGGACAGATTGTCGGCAACTACTCGGATACAACCAATAAGAGCCATGCGTTCTTGCGCAGCGCCAACGGCACAACATTCACGGAAATAGTCGCTCCCGGCGCGCTTCCCTTCACAACCAAGGCAAACGGCATCAACAATCTCGGGCAAGTCGTCGGATCTTATATGGACACCGTTGGTTTCCATGGCTATATCCGGAACGCTGATGGCACATTCACAACGTTTGATATCATCAGCCTCATCCCTACACCTGGCCCCAATGCTGACGCGTCGGCCATAAACGACTATGGTGAAGTCGTAGGGCCCGCCTCCGACTTGGTTACCGGCTCTAACGGATACATACGGAGTGCTGACGGAGCTACCCTAACCTTGGTTCAGGCCTCCTTTTTCGGGGATACCTCTCCTGCGGCTATTAATAACAGCGGCGAAATTGCGGGTTTTGGCTTGGATGGCAGTTCCGCGGGGACACAGCACGGCTTTCTCCGAAGTCGTGACGGATCCTATGCTCGCTTCGACCTTCCGGGGACGACGAGCTACA